>FTJN01174221.1_pt1 | contig 31306 bp, 30 predicted proteins | sample 1658361 | NCBI WGS metagenome assembly FTJN01 (sample SAMEA3914819, study PRJEB12502) | metagenome | biome: forest; material: soil | place: Canada | collected 2010-06-26 | depth 0.3 m
GAGGCCTTCACCGCCAGCGTGTGCAATCTCAACCCGGAGTCGCGCGGCGAGGTGCACATCACGTCGGCCGACCCGGCGCAGGCGCCCCGCATCGCGCCGCGCTACCTGGCCACCGAGGGCGATCGCCGCGTCGCCGCCGACTCGCTGCGGCTGACCCGCCGCATCGTCGCGCAGCCGGCGCTCGCCGCGTTCCATCCGCGCGAGGTCAAGCCCGGACTGCAGTTCGAGACCGACGACGAGCTGGCGCGCCTGGCCGGCGACATCGGCACCACGATCTTCCATCCGGTGGGCACCTGCCGCATGGGCCGCGCCGACGACGCCGGCGCGGTGCTCGATTCGCGCCTGCGGGTGCGCGGGGTCGCGGGCCTGCGCGTGGTGGACGCCAGCGCGATGCCGAACATCACCAGCGGCAACACCAACTCGCCGACGCTGATGATCGCCGAGCGCGCCGCGGAGTGGACCCTCGAAAAAATCACGCCCTGACCCGGTCGCGCGCAGCGACTGAACAATGTTGGTGCGTTGTCACAGCGGGAAACCCCGTATGTGCAGCTCAAGTGTGCGCTTCTACAGTGCATATACTTTCTTGTCATATGCACCCACAAGGTGCATCGGACGCTGAAGGGGGTACGAGGAGACATAAACGCCGGTTCGAACGCTTATCGGGCCAGGCAGGCGGCGCTGCAAAGCGACTGCCAGACACAGAACAGACGAAGGGCGCAGCCAACAGGCCGCGCCCTTTTGTCCTTTTCGGGGTCCGAAAAATCGTATCGGCGGTCGCTGGCCGGGCCATTGCCCGCGCCCATCGATAATGCCGCCATGATCGATCTCATCATCGTGGCGGCCGCCTCCGGCCTCGCGGGCTTCGTCGATGCGGTGGTGGGCGGTGGCGGCCTGGTGCTGATCCCGGCCCTCTTCGCAACCTATCCGAACGCGGTTCCCGCCACATTGTTCGGCACCAACAAGGGCGGCGCGATCTGGGGCACCGCCTGGGCGGCGGTGCAGTTCGCGCGCCGCGTGACGCTCGCGCGCGCGACGATGGCCTGGGGCATGGCCGGCGCGCTGGCCGGCAGCTTCGGCGGCGCCTGGGTCGTCACGCAGGTCAGCGCCAAGCCGCTCAAGCAGGCCTTGCCCTTCGTGCTGCTCGCGATCCTGCTGTACACGGTGGCCAAGAAGCAGCTGGGTCGCGACCATGTGCCGCGCATGACGGGCAACGTCGAAGCCTGGGCCGCCGGCCTGATCGGCCTGGCCATCGGCTTCTACGACGGCTTCTTCGGCCCGGGCACCGGCAGCTTTTTCGTGTTCCTGTTCGTGCGCATCCTGGGCTACGACTTCCTGCATGCGTCGGCCGCTGCCAAGCGGCTGAACACGGCGACCAACTTCGCGGCGCTGGTGCTGTTCGCGTGGACCGGGCACATCTGGTGGCACATCGCCGCGGTGCTCGCCGTGGCCAACATCGTGGGCAGCCTGCTGGGCACGCGCCTGGCGCTGGCGCGCGGCGCCGGCTTCGTGCGCATCGTGTTCATCGTCGTCGTCTCGCTGCTGATCCTGAAGACGGCGTGGGACTCGTACGGCGGCTTGCTGCACGCCTGAAGAAAAACGGCCCGCATCGCGGGCCGTCGTCTTCCGGGGCGGATCGCCGTGCGACCCGCCGGGGGACTCAACCTTGGCCGTCGATCGCGTGCAGCGTGTTGCCGTCGACGTTCACGCGCTGGCCCACGGTGGGGACCTTGGCTTGGCGCACCGTCTTGATCGAGCCGTCGGCCATGCGCACGCGCACGTCGTAGACGGTGGTCACGCGCTCGTGCGACTCGATGGCGTTGCCCAGCAGGCCGCCGCCGACGGCGCCGATGACGCCGCCCAGCGTGTGGTTGTTGCGACCGGCGATCTTGCTGCCCACCAGCGCGCCGCCGAGGCCGCCGGCGACGGCGCCCACGCCGTTGTTCTGGCCCTTGACCTGCACGGCGCTGTAGCCGTCGATCACGCCGCAGGTGCTGCACACCGGCGCGGCCGCCGCGACCTGTTGCGCGTCGTTGTCGTGGCTGGCGTTGCCGTGCGCCGGCGTGTGGTGCACCGGGCGCGTGGCTTCGTGGGCGGGCGCCGGGGCCGGCGTGGTCGCGCCGGACTGCTGCGCGACGACCGCGGGCGGGTTGGCCGCCGATGTCGGGTCGGTCGTGGGCGCGCCCGTCGTGGTGGTGGCGGCCAGGGGCGTCGCTTCGGGGAGCGCGTCGTTGTTCCTCACGACCAGGGTGGTCGCGAGGGCGATGATCGTCAGGGCCATCAGGCCGCCGCCGATCCAGACGCCGCGATGGATGCCGCTGGCGGTGGAACGGTCGAGATTCGTGGTGGTGGTGTTCATGTCGTTGTCCTCTTTCATGCCCGCTGTGTCGGGCTGGCACCGATTAAACGTGCGGGACCCCGTCGGGGATGTCAGCCAACGTGCCGAGTTGCTTCAGAACGTGAGCGCGGCGCAGCTCATCCGTGCTCGGCCGACGCGGCCGTTGCCGCTTGTCCTACAAGCCACGCGGGCCGAGAACGGTCGGGTACCCTTCGCGCCATGTTGAAAGACCTCTCCTTCTCGGCCCTGGTCGCCGGCTTCATCGCGGTCCTGGTGGGTTTCACCAGCTCGGTGGCGATCGTGTTCCAGGCCGCGCAGGGCCTGGGCGCGACGCCGGAGCAGATCACCTCGTGGATGTGGGCGCTGGGCGTGGGCACCGGGCTGACCAGCATCGGCCTGTCGCTCTGGTACCGCCAGCCGGTGCTCACCGCCTGGTCGACGCCCGGCGCGGCGCTGCTCGTGGCGACGCACGGCGTCTCGTTGCCGGCCGCTACCGGTGGTTTCATCATTTCCGCGGGGCTGATCACGCTGGCCGGCGTGTCGGGCCTGTTCGAACGCCTGATGGACCGCGTGCCGGTGGCCATCGCCGCCGCGCTGCTGGCGGGGGTGCTGACACGCTTCGGGCTGGACGCCGCGCTGGCGGCCCATGCCGACCCGTGGCTGGTGGGCGTGATGGCGCTGGTCTTCGTGCTGGGCCGGCGCTTCTGGCCGCGCTACGCGGTGCCGGGCGTGCTGGTGGCGGGCATCGCGCTGGCGGCGGCGCTCGGCCGCATCTCGCTCGCCGGTGTGCAATGGGGCTGGGCGCGCCCGGTGTTCGTGATGCCGGAGTTCACGCTCGGGGCCGCGATGAGCGTGGGGCTGCCGCTGTTCATCGTGACCATGGCGTCACAGAACCTGCCGGGCGTGGCGGCCCAGCGGGCGGCGGGCGTCACGGCGCCGGTGTCGCCGGTGATCGCCGGCACCGGCGTCGCGACGCTGCTGCTCGCGCCGTTCGGCTCGTTCGGACTGAACCTGGCGGCGATCACCGCGGCCATCTGCATGGGGCCGGAGGCGCATCCCGACCCGAAGCGGCGCTACATCGCGCCGGTGGCCGCGGGCGTGTTCTACCTGCTGATCGGACTCGGCGGCGGCGCGGTCGTCGGCCTGATGGCCGCGTTCCCGCATGCGCTGGTGGTGGCCGTGGCCGGACTGGCGCTGCTGGGCACGATCGCCGGCGCGTTGTCGGCGGCGCTGGCGGTGGAAAAGCACCGCGACGCCGCGGCGCTGACCTTCCTCATCACGCTGTCGGGCGTGACCTTGGGCGGCATCGGCGCGCCTTTCTGGGGCGTGGTCGCCGGCGGCGTGGCGCTCGGTGTGCAACACTTCCGGTCTGCGACGCCCCCCGCGCGCTGAAAAACCCCTGCCGACCCGACGTCGGCGCGCCGCGCGCGATCATGTCGTCCCGCGCTGGCGAAAGCCGCCGGCCGGCTCACGTCTTTCGCCCACTTGTCGCCCGTGCGTCCGCGCGCGGGCGCACGACCATCCTGTCCAGGTGTCCCATGAAGCTGCTGTTCGTCGCCGATCCGCTCGATACGTTCAAGATCTACAAGGATTCGACCTTCGCGATGATGCGCGAGGCGAGCAGGCGCGGCCACACGCTGTGGGCGACGCAGCCGGTGGATCTCGGCTGGCAACGCGGCGGCCGCGTGCAGGCGCGCGCGCTGCCGATCGCGCTGACCGGCGTCGAGGGCCACAGCCACGACGCCTGGTACACCACCGCCGGTCCGGAGACCGTGGTGCTCGCCGAGTTCGACGCCGTGCTGATGCGCAAGGATCCGCCGTTCGACACCGAGTACTTCTACGCCACGCACCTGCTGAGCCACGCGGAGCGCGACGGCGCGCTCGTGCTGAATTCGCCGCAGGCGCTGCGCGACCATCCCGAGAAGCTCGCCATCCTCGAGTTCCCGCAGTTCATCGCGCCCACGCTCGTCACGCGTTCGGCCGCGGAGGTTCGCGCGTTCCACGCCGAGCATCGCGACATCATCCTCAAGCCGCTGGACGGCATGGGCGGCATGGGCATCTTCCGCGTGAAGGACGACGGCCTGAACCTGGGCAGCATCGTCGAGACGCTCAACCTCGGCGGCGCGCAGACCCTCATGGTGCAGAAGTTCGTGCCGCAGATCTCGGACGGCGACAAGCGCGTGCTGGTCATCGGCGGCAAGCCGGTGCCGCACACGCTCGCGCGCATTCCGCAAGGCGGCGAGGTGCGCGGCAACCTGGCCGCCGGCGGCCTGGGCGTGGCGCGCGAGATCACCGATCGCGAGCGCGAGATCGCCAACGTGATCGGCCCGAAGCTGGCCCGCCGCGGCCTGCTGCTGATCGGGCTGGACGTGATCGGCGACGTGCTCACCGAGATCAACGTCACGAGCCCGACCTGCTTCCAGGAAATCACCGACCAGAGCGGTTTCGACGTGGCGAAGATGTTCGTCGACGCGCTCGAGGCCAGCGTCAATCGCAGCAAATCCAACCCAACGACTGAAGGCAATGACCCTTTCTGACCGCACGGCGATCGAGATCCGCTGATGGCCCTGCTGACCCTCACCAACGCCCACCTCGCATTCGGGCACGTCGCGCTGCTCGATGGCGCCGACTTCGCGCTCGAGACCGCGGAGCGCGTCGCCCTGATCGGGCGCAACGGCACCGGCAAGTCCAGCATGCTCAAGATCCTCGCCGGCATGGACAAGCCCGACGACGGCCTGCTGCAGGTCGAGCGCGGCCTGCGCCGCACCTACGTGCCGCAGGAGCCGCAGTTCGCACCGGGCGTCACCGTGTTCGACGCGGTGAGCGAGGGCGTGCGCGAGGCCAAGGAGACGCGCGAGAAGTTCGAGAACCACGACGGCGTCGACCACGACGAGATGGATCGCCTGCAGACGCGCCTGGAGGCGCTGGGCGGCTGGGACTGGGAGCGCCGCGTCGACGAGACGCTGCACCGGCTCGACCTGGACCCGCAGATCCTGGTCGAGAAGCTTTCCGGCGGCGTGCGCAAGCGCGTCGCGCTCGCGCAGGCGCTGGTGGCCACGCCCGACGTGCTGCTGCTCGACGAGCCGACCAACCACCTGGATCTCGACGCGATCGACTGGCTGGCCGACCTGCTCAAGAACTACCGCGGCTCGCTGATCCTGATCTCGCACGATCGGGCGTTCATCGACGCGACCGCGACCCGCATCGTCGAGCTCGATCGCGGCCGGCTGCGCAGCTATCCGGGCAACTTCACCGCGTACGAAGCGACCAAGCAGCGCGAGCTCGAGAGCGAGGCGCTGGCCAACGCGCGCGCCGACAAGCTGCTCGCGCAGGAGGAGATCTGGATCCGCAAGGGCGTCGAGGCGCGGCGCACGCGCAGCGTCGCCCGCATCGGCCGCCTCGAGGCGCTGCGCGCCACGCGCGCCGCCCGGCGCGACCAGGTGGGCCAGGTGCGCCTCGAAGTGGCCACGGGCGGGCAGTCCGGCAAGATCGTCGCGGCGCTCGAGAACGTGACGATGCGCTATGGCGATCGCACGCTGATCGACAAGTTCACCACCACGGTGCTGCGCGGCGACAAGATCGGCCTGATCGGTCCCAACGGCTGCGGCAAGACGACGCTGCTCAAGCTGATCCTCGGCCAGCTCAAGCCGACCTCGGGCGACATCAAGCTGGGCACGATGATGAACGTCGCCTACTTCGACCAGATGCGCGCCGGCCTGAAGCTCGACGCGACGCTGGCCGACACGATCAGCCCCGGCAGCGAGTGGATCGAGATCGGCAACTCGCGCAAGCACATCATGAGCTACCTGAGCGACTTCCTGTTCGCCCCGGAGCGCGCGAACGCGAAGGTCTCGTCGCTGTCCGGCGGCGAGCGCAACCGCCTCCTGCTCGCGCGCCTGTTCGCGCTGCCGGCCAACGTGCTGGTGCTCGACGAGCCGACCAACGACCTGGACATCGACACGCTGGAGCTGCTCGAGGAGCTGCTGGCCAACTACACCGGCACCGTGTTCCTGGTGAGCCACGACCGCCGCTTCGTCGACAACGTGGTCACCAGCACGCTGGTGTGGGAAGGCGACGTCAGCCCCGGCCTGTGGCTCGAGTACGAGGGCGGCATCGAGGACTGGCAGGCGCAACGCGCGCGCAGCCGCGCCGCCGCGCCCGCGCGCGCCCCCGTGCTGGCGCCCGTGCCCGTCGCGGCGCCCGCGCCCGCGACGCCGGCCCCGAAGGCGAAGGCCAAGCTCAGCTACAAGGAGCAGCGCGAACTCGACGAGCTGCCCGGCAAGATCGCCGCGCTGGAGTCCGAGCACAAGACGCTGGAGACGGCGCTCGCGAGCACCGAGCTCTACGCGCAGGGCAAGGACAAGATCGCCGCGACCCAGGCGCGCTTCGCGCAGATCGACGAGGATCTGCTGGCGATGATGGAGCGCTGGGAAGAGCTGGGCCAGCGCTAGTGTCGTGATTGGGAAGTTCGTCGAACAGGTCGGGAGCGAAGAGATGAGGATGCCGAATTCCGTTCAAAACGGCCGCAGGCCAGGCGCGCCCGCGACACGCGGCTGGATGCCTCGCGAGCGGGTGCAACGACGGATGCGGGCGTTTTGAACGGAATTCTTCAACGAATTTCCCGATCACGGCACTAGGGAGTCGCGTATCCAAGGCCCGCTCGTCACCGCTCGTCGTATCGCGATGGCGGTCGGCGTGGCCTGGCTGGCGGCCGCCGGGTGGTGGGTGCTGCGCGCACCGGCCATCGAACGCCAGGCCGTGGCGCCGCCGCCCGACATCGACATCGATCCGCCCGCGATGCGCGCGCACCGCGAGGCCGCGCTCGCGTTGGCGTTGATGCCGGACGATCCGTGGACGTTCGCCGAATCGCTGGCGGCGTCGGCGCCCGCCGCGGGCGCGGACAGGAACGACTGCGGGATCGAAGGCCGCGCCCGTTTCAGCGAGGCGCGCGAGCCTGGCGACGCGGTGGTCCAGATCGGCGGCGCGTCGGCGCGCTTTGCCAGCGTGCAGGCCCGCCTCGACGCCGCCCTGCGTTCGAGTCCCGATCCGCTCGATCGCGCGGTGGCGGACTGGCTCAACGTCGGGAACATGCGCAGCAGCACGGGCCGGGACGAGGCGGTCGTGGAGCAGGCAGCGGTGACGACCGACCCGCGCCTGTATGCGCTGGGATTCGGACTCTGCCGCGCGGCCGTCGTGCCGGCCCCCAGCTGCAGATCCATCAGTCTCGATCGCTGGCTCGAGCTCGACGCCGGCAACGGGATCCCGTGGCTATGGGCGCTGGCGCGGGCTCAGGAGCGCGGCGACGACGATGCGGCGCGGGAGGCGATGTCGCACCTGGCGTCGGCGACGCGTTTCGACGTCCGCTACGCCAGCGTCGTGGGAGCGATCGCGAGCCGCGTGCCGAAGGACGACGCGGACCTGGCGGCCGTCGACGAACTGGCGGTCAAGGCCGTCGGCGAAACGGCGGCCTTGCCCTTTCCCCCGTTCCAGCCCCTGCTCAGGATCTGTCGACGCCAGGCGGGTGGCGACCTGGCCGTCGCGCAGCAATGCCGCACCATCGGCGACGTGATGTTCGACCATTCCGACACCCTGGCCGTCCAGGGCATGAGCGGGGCCTTGCTGTTGCAGGCGACCGGCGACGGCTCGCGCCGCGACGTCATCGTCGCCGAACGCGCCGTCGCGGAGGCGCGCTGGTCGCCCGCGACGGGCTTCTCCGAATGCCACGAGATGCGCGAGTCGTTGAAGAAGCTGCTGCGCCGCGCCCAGGTGGGCGATGTCGAAGCGATGCGCGAGCAGGCGCGCAAGTTCGTGACGCCCTGAACGGGTACGCCCGGATGGGGGACGCGAGGCGCGCGGGTGCGTGATACAACCGCGCTGCCCTGTCACTGCCGGCGCCGCGCGCCTGGATCCGTCCTCTTGTCTCGCCGAAGAATCGCGTTGTTGGTGCTGCTTGCCTGTGTGCTGCCGCTGGGTGGCTGGCTCGTCGTCGCGCCCGCCTTGTCGTCGCACGTGCCGGCCCCGCCCGAACCCGCGATCGACCTCGACGGTACTGCGCTGCACGCTCCGCTCGCAGCGGACCGGCAGGCCGACGAGCCGTCCGGGCGCGTGGTCCTGGCATCCGCCGCGTCGGCGGCCAGCGGTGCCGCGGACGACAAGCTCCGTTGCGGCGGGGACCAGGCGCCCCAGTACAAGACGCCCGAGGCAGCCGAGGACGGCATCGTCTACCTCGAGGAAGCCAAGCCGGATCCTGACGGCGTCCTGCGACATTTCCCCGGCGAGATCAAGCCGGCCGGCGTCGGCTACACCGGCGCGATGCGCCGTATCGACGCCGCGTTGCGCGCCAGCGCCGACCCGTTCGACCGCGCGATGGCCGACTGGCTGGACCTCGCCGAGATCATGCCGCCCGCGATCCGCGTCGAGGCCTTGGCGCAGGACGCGCTGGCCGTCGCCGACCCGCGCGTCTACGGGCTCGCGTGGCAGGCTTGCCGTCCGTGGCTGTCCAGCCCGTATGCGGGCCAGCCGGCGCCTGGCTCGACCCCGGCTTGCGCCCGTCTCTCGGCGAGCGAATGGGCGCGGCTCGACCCAGGCAACGCGCTGCCCTGGCTCTATGCGCTCGAGGAGGCGAACAAGGCGGGCGACGACGCGGCGCAACGCGAAGCGCTGCGCCGCATGGCCGACTCGACGCGGGTCGAAGCCCGCTCCAATGCCGGTGCGGCGGCGGTGGCCCGGCTGCAGATGGCCCGGGATGCGGACCTGTCTGCCCAGTCGACCGCCGTGGGCAAGGCGCTCGGCGCGTCGATCGCTCCCTACGGCGCCGTGGCGACGCCTTGCCGGAATCACGCGGGCGGCGACCCGGATCGCGCGGCCACCTGCGCGCGCGTCGCCGAATTGATGTTCAACCACTCCGACACGTTCATCTCGCGCAACCTCGGGGGTGCCGTGCACAAGCTGCTGACCGACGACACCAGCTGGCTCGATCGCGCGCACCGGGAGCAGCACCAGGCCGGCGCGCGCTGGAACGAGACGGTCGACGGCAAGGTCGTCGACAGCGGGCCGTGCGCGGATGCCCGCGGATTCATGAGGCACATCGCTCGCCTCGATGCGGTCGGAGAACTCGTGCTGGCCGAACAGGCGCGAAGCGCGGCGAGTGCGCCGTGACCATCCCGTTGCAACGATGTTCGCCGTGAACCAGAGGAAATGAATTGGGAGTCAAGAAGGGCATGTCGTGGACGTTCGCGGGCCTCGCGTTGCTCGTCGCGCTGTGGCTGATGTTGCGTGAGCGCCATGCCGACGCGCCAGCGGCGGCCGCCGATCGGAAGCCGGCTCCCGCCGCCTCCAAGCCGTTCGTTGCGACCAGCGAACCCACGCCGCGGGCTCGTCTCATCGCGGCGCAGGACCAGCTGCGGGGAACGGGCCGCGACCTGTGCTCGTTGGCCGCCGAATCGGCGGCGTCGGCAGCGTCCGGCACCCGCCCCGATGACCCCGCGACGATCGCCGCGACGCAACGCTCGCCCTCCTTCATCGCGTTCGAGGCGGGCGTGCACCACATCGACAACGCGTTGCGCGCCAGCCGCGATCCGTATGCCAACGCCGTGGCGATCTGGTTGAACATTCCGCTCGACGAACAGGCCGAAGGCGCGGTGCCCGAGGCCGAACGCCGGCGCCAACTGGCCGCGCTTGCCAATGCAACGACCGATCCGCGCATCTATGCGCTCGCGTTTCGCACCTGCCGTGGATCGTCGGAAGACGGCTGCCACGCCCTGAGCGCACGGCGCTGGGCCGAGATCGACGCCGGCAACGCGATGCCCTGGGCCTTTCTTCTGGAGGAGGCGGCCACCCGTGGCGACGTCTCGGGCCAGGAGGAGGCCATGTTTCACATGGCCGCGGCCAGGCGGCTGGCCGATCGCGAGCTCACGCAGGTGCAACCCGTCATCGGGAGTTCGGACGGCAGCGCGGGCGATCTGATGGCGGCCGAAGGCCTGTCCACCATGGCGATCGGCATCGCGGCCGCATGGCCGTGGCCGAAGGCGCTGTTTCGCCACTGCAACGCCGCCGCGATCGTCGAGGCCAACCGTGCGCAGCTCTGCGCAAAGTTTGCCGACGTGATGTTCGATCACTCGGATTCATTCTTCGGCCGCCTGTCCGGAGCGAGCCTGACCAGGCGACTGACCGGTGACGCCAGCCGCGGCGCGACGGTCAATGCGGAGCTGACGCTCTGGAACGCGGCGTGGGCGCGGACCAGGGAAGTCACCTGCGACACCGTGAAAGGCCAGTTGATCCTCCTGACGCAGGCGGCCAACGGCGGGCCGCAAGCCGCCTTGCAGGCGTTGCCGGGCGCCTCCGCGGCGCGCTGAGCGCCGCCTTGCGCCCCCTCGAGGCGCGGTCGCCCGCGCGGCAACGCTGCGGGCGGCCCTTCGATGTCCGCCGCGCGGCCCTCAGCCCATTCGTGCCTTCTCGAACGCCTTCCAGAACCGCGGATCCTGCGTCGTCGCGAAGTTGATGCGCATCAGCGTCGACGGCCGGCGGCCCGGGTGGAACACGGTGCCGGGCGCGAGCAGCCAGCCGTCGTCGAGCATGTCCGTGGCCAGGCGTTCGGTGTCGACGCCGGTGTCGACCCAGCCGAACAGGCCCATCGGGGGCGTGACGAAGCGGCAGCCGGCGGCCAGCGCCAGCTTCACGCTGCGCGTGCGGGCCGCGCCGAGGCGGGCGATCACGCGATCGGCGTGGCGGCGCAGCCAGCCTTGCTCCAGGCACACGGCGACGGCTTGTTCGAGCAAGGCCGGCGTGGTCAGCGTGCCCAGCAGCTTGACGTCGACGAGGCGCTCCACCAGGTCGGGCGGCGCGGCCATGAAGCCCACGCGCCAGCCCGGCGCGAGGATCTTGGCGAAGCCCGACACGTAGATCGTGCGGCGCAGGCCGTCGAGCGCGGACAGGCGCGGCGCGTGTGCTGGCGCGAGGTGGGCGTAGGTGTCGTCCTCGACGATCCGGAAATCGTGCTGCTCGGCCAGCCGCAGCACCTGGTGCGCGGACGCGAGGCCCAGCGACACGCCGGTCGGGTTGTGCAGCACCGAGCAGGTGACGTACAGCCGCGGCTGGTGCGCCTTGGCGAGCGCGGCCATCGCGGCGAGGTCGGGGCCGTCGACGCCGCGCGGCACCGGCAGCAGGCGCATGCCCAGCTGCGTCAGGCGCGCGAATTCCACCGACCAGCCGGGCTCGTCCACCAGCACCGCGTCGCCGGGGCTCAGCAGCCCGCGCGAGATGATGTCCAGCGCGTGCGTGGCGCCGTTGGCCGTGACGATCTGCGCGGGCGTGGCCGGCACGCCAAAGTCGGCCAGGCGCTGCGCGAGCGCGTGGCGCAGGCGCGTGTCGCCGGCCGGCTCGCCGTAGCTGAGGTAGCTGGACGGCGCGTGGGTGGCGCTGGCGGACTTGGCCGGCGCCATCACGCGGCGCAGCGCGGTCTGCAGCATCGCGGCGTCCAGCCACTCGGCCGGCAGCGTGCCCAGGCCCGGCGCGGGATGCTGCGCGTCGGCGGCGAACATGCCGCGGATCAGCGCCGTGGCGTCGACCGGCGGCGGGCGCAGCGGGGCCGTCAGGCGCAGCGCGGTCTCGGTGGTGATCGCCAGCCGCGTCGCCTCGGGCTGCGGCTCGGGCGCCGGCAGGTCGCCGGCGCGCGGGGCCAGCGCGTCGCTCTCGCGCACGAAGAAGCCGCGCTGGCGCTTCGCCTCCACGAGGCCCTGCGCGAGCAGCTGGTCGTAGGCGGCGACGACGGTGGACGGGCTCACGCGATGGCGCCGCGCGCTGTCGCGCACCGATGGCAGGCGTGCGCCGGGCAGCAGCAGGCGCTGGCGGATGCGCGCGGCGTAGTGGCCGGCCAGCTGTTCGGCCAGCGTCTGCGACGCGCTGCGCGCCAGCACCGCGGCGCCCACCGCCACCGCGGCCGGCGCGGCGGGCAGCGTCGCCGCCGGGCGCGGGCGCCGGGCGGCAGGGGCGGTGGGAGGCGCGGGGTCGTCCTGCATGGTGGGTACTCCTGGCATGCTGCGGTGGAGATCTGTATTGCCGCGGGCAACAATACAGATCACTGGACTGCACCCGAAGACTGTACTGCTGGTGTATTGATTATCGGCCTAGACTGGTCGTCCCGCACGCCGTTCCTGCGCTTTGTCCCGAAGCCCGGCGCCCTGCCGAAGCCTGATGCGCCTCGAGCCCCAACCCGCCCTGTCGATGCCGACGCCCGCGCCCGCGGCGGCGCACGCCGTGACGGCCGAACAGGCGCGCCGCTCGCGCCTGGGCCTGTGGCTGGGGCTGCTGGGCATGCTGATCTTCGCCGGCACGATCCCGATGACGCGCCTGGCCTCCGGCAGCGAAGCGGCGCCGCAGCTGCCGGCCGTCTTCGTCGCGATCGGCCGCGCCGGCGTCGCGGGGCTGTTGTCGATCGCCTACCTGCTCGTCACGCGCGCGCCCTGGCCGCGCCGCGCGCATTGGCCGATGCTGGCGCTGTCGGTGCTGGGCAACGTGCTGGGCTGGCCGCTGCTGCTGGGCCTGGCCGTGCGCCGGGTCGACGCGATGCACGCCGCGGTGATCACCGGCCTGATGCCGCTGGCCACCGCCGCGGTGGGCGCGCTGGTGCTGCACCAGCGGCCGTCGCGCGGCTTCTGGGGCTTCGCGCTGCTGGGCGCGGCGCTGGTGGTCGCGTTCGCGGCCTGGAGCGGCGCCGGACGGCCGCAGCTGGGCGACCTGCTGCTGCTCGGCGCGGTGATCGCGTCGTCCATCGGCTACATCAGCGGCGCGAAGGTGTCCTCCGGACCCGACGGCATGACCGCGGAGCAGACGATCTCGTGGGTGCTCGTGCTGGCGTTGCCGGTCTCGTTGCCGATGCTCGTCACGCAATGGCCTGCCGAGCCGGTGCACGCCGCCTCGTGGGCCGCGTTCGGCTACGTGGCCGTGTTCTCGATGTGGATGGGCTTCTTCGCCTGGTACCGCGGCATGGCCTGGGGCGGCACGCTGCGCGTCAGCCAGGTGCAGCTGCTGCAGCCCTTCGTCTCGATCCTGCTCAGCGTCCCCCTGCTGGGCGAACGCCTGCGCCCGGCGACGCTGGGCTTCTCCATCGCGGTGATGGCGTGCGTCTATCTCGGCCGGCGCATGTCGGCCGGCATCCCGCGGCCCCGCATTTGATGTTCGAATCCCGTTGCGCGGCCCGTGCCGCGTATTTTTTCCTGAAGGCTCTTCCATGACCGGCACCCACTCCTCCCCCGACTCGACGAACTCGCCCTGGCAGCTGGCCAAGCGCTGCGAGCGCATGAACCCGTCGGTCATCCGCGAGATCCTCAAGCTCACCGAGCTGCCGGGCGTGCGTTCGCTGGCCGGCGGCCTGCCCTCGGCCGACACCTTCCCCGTCGACGCAATGCGCGACGCCACCGCCAAGGTGCTCACCGACACCCCGCGCGAGGCGCTGCAGTACGCGGCCAGCGAAGGCTTCGGCCCGCTGCGCGAGTGGGTCTCGGCGATGCTGGGCGCCCGGGGCGTGGATGCGCCGGCCGAGCGCGTGCTGATCACCAACGGCTCGCAGCAAGGCCTCGACCTGGTCGGCAAGGTGATGCTGGACGCCGGCAACACCGTGGCCGTCGAGACGCCCACCTACCTGGGCGCGCTGCAGGCCTTCAACCCGAACGAGCCGAAGTTCGCGTCGGTGGCCGGCGACGCGGACGGCCCGCTGCCCGACGCCATCGCCGCGCTGCCGCAAGGCACGCGCTTCATGTACGTGCTGCCCAACTTCCAGAACCCCACCGGCCGCGTGATCCCGGCCGATCGCCGCGACGCCCTCGTGGCCGCCGCGCAGCGCGCCAACATCCCGCTGGTGGAAGACAACCCGTACGGCGACCTCTGGTACGACGAGGCGCCGCCCAAGCCGCTGGCTTCGCGCTGGACGGACGGCGTGCTGTACCTGGGCTCGTTCTCCAAGGTGCTGGCGCCCGGCCTGCGCCTGGGCTTCATGGTGTGCCCGAAGACGCTGTACCCGAAGCTGCTGCAGTCCAAGCAGGCGGCCGACCTGCACACCGGCTCGTTCAGCCAGCGCGTCGTGTACGAGGTGATCAAGAACGGCTTCCTCGACACCCACATCCCCACGATCCGCGACCGCTACCGCACGCAACGCGACGCGATGGAGGCCGCGCTCAAGGCCTCGATGCCGGCCGGCTGCGAATGGAAGAAGCCCAGCGGCGGCATGTTCTTCTGGCTGCGCCTGCCCGCGGGCTGCGACGCGATGGCGCTGCTGCCCAAGGCGGTGGAGGCCGGCGTGGCCTACGTGCCGGGCGCCGCGTTCTACGCCGACCATCCGGACACGCGCACGATGCGCCTGTCGTTCGTCACGCTGGCGCCGGCCGCCATCGCCGACGCCGTCGAGCGCCTGGGCAACGTCGTCAAGGCGCACCTCGCGTCGCAACCGGCGATCGCCGCCGCCTGAGCCCCGGAGACATCGAGACATGAGCCCCACCCGACCGCCCGAAGGGGCTCGCACCGCAGCCTCCAGGCGGAGGGTCGCCGCATGAGCGACGACGAAGCGCCGCGCCGGCGCGACTTCAGCCAGGTCGACGTCTTCACGGCGACGGCCTTGCTGGGCAACCCGCTGGCGGTCGTGCACGACGGCCGCGGCCTAGACACCGAACGGATGCAGGCGTTCGCGCGCTGGACCAATCTCTCCGAGACCACGTTCCTGCTGCCGCCTACGAATCCCGAGGCCGACTACCGCGTGCGCATCTTCACGCCGGGCGGCGAGCTGCCGTTCGCGGGCCATCCGACACTCGGCTCTTGCCACGTGTGGCTCAAGTCCGGCGGCGTGTCCCGGGTGCACGACACCGTGGTGCAGGAATGCGCCGTCGGCCTGGTGCGCATCCGCCGCGGCGATCGGCTCGCGTTCGCGGCGCCGCCGACCACCGTGGAGCGCGTCGACGCCGAGCTGCTGCATCGCGTCTACGCCGCGCTGGGGCTCGACCCGGCGCGGGTGCGAGACGCGGCGTGGCTGTCCAACGGCTTTCCCCAGCTGACGCTGCTCCTGGACAGCGCGGCCACGGTGCTGGCGATCAAGCCCGATCATTCGGTGCTCAAGCAATATGGCAAGGTCGGCGTGGTCGGAGCGCCTCCAGTCGGCGGCGAGATCGACTTCGAGGTGCGCTTCTTCGCGGCGGCCATCGGCATCGACGAAGATCCGGTGACCGGCAGCCTCAACGCCAACGTCGCGCGCTGGCTGATCGATTCCGGTCGCGCGCCGGCCAGCTACGTCGCCGCGCAAGGCACGGCCATGGGCCGCGCCGGCCGCGTGTACGTGCTGCGCGACGCCGAAGACACATGGATCGGCGGCGACGTCGCGTCGTGCGTCGACGGCACCGTACTGCTCTGAACCCTTTCGCCGGAGAATCCGCGATGACCGAGGAACTGTTTCGCGAGGATGCGACGCTGGCCGGATGCGACGCCGTCGTCACGGCCGTCGACGAGCGCGGCGTGCAGCTCGATCGCACCGTGTTCTATCCGCACGGCGGCGGCCAGGCCGGCGATCGCGGCGAGCTGGTGCTGGCCGACGGGCGCGCGTTTGCGATCGCGGACACGCGCAAGGGCGAGCAGCCGGGCGACATCGTGCACGTGCTGGCCAACGCCGACGACCTGGCCGCCTTCGCCGTCGGTGCGAAGGTTCACGCGCGCATCGACGTCGCGCGACGCCGCGCGCACATGCGTTTCCATACCGCCACGCACCTGCTGTGCGCGCTGATCCCGCATCCGGTGGACGGCTGCTCGATCACCGCGGAGTACGCGCGGCTCGACTTCCACATGACCGACCCGCTGGACAAGGCGGTCATCGAGGCCGGCCTCGAGCGCCTCGTGGCCGAGGCGCACCCGGTGTCGCACCGCTGGATCACCGACGCCGAACTCGACGCCAACCCGAGACTCGTGCGCAGCATGAGCGTGCAGCCACCGCGCGGCACGGGCCGCGTGCGCCTGCTCGAGATCGACGGCGTGGACCTGCAGCCCTGCGGCGGCACGCACGTGTCCAACACGGCGGAGATCGGCGGGCTGGTCGTGCGCAAGATCGAGAAGAAGTCGGCGTCGACGCGCCGCGTCGTGCTCGCCTTCAAGGAGTGAGATCGTGAGGTTGTCCGGGCATTCTGATTTCAGCGGCGGGAACGACGCCATCGTCCCGACCGCGCTTGCGGAAATCACGCTCGGCGCTTCGCCGACAGAGCTGCGTGCGATGGCGAAGTCCTGACCGACTGCGCGGACGAGATGGAGTCGATGGGCGCCGAGTACGACCATATCCATCTCGCAGACCGTGTGAGGGCTTTCGAAGACTCGCCGCACGTCGTGGTCGTACGCGGCTGAATTTCATCTGCCGGTTTGGCAGATTTGCATGCGCAGTTATATAAGTTGTTATATGATTGCGCCATGCCATCACTTCCCACCGGCCTGGGCACGCAGCTCCGGCACCTGATCGAACTCCTGGACGACGGCGTCAGCGAGGCCAACGACTACGCGGGCATGCGCTACCGCCCGCGCTACACGCCGATCGTCAAGGCGCTCGCCGGCGGCCAGCCGCTGACGATCGGCCAGCTCGCCGAGGCCGCCGGCATCACGCAGCCGGCCGCGACGCAGACCGTCGCGGTGATGGCCAAGGACGGCCTCGTCGACGTGGCGGCCGGTGCGATCGACGCGCGCCAACGCGTCGTCGCGCTGTCCCCGAACGGCCGCGCGCTGTTGCCGCGGCTCGAGCGCGCCTGGCGCGCGACCGACCGGGCGGCGGAGAGCCTCGACGCCGAGTCCAGTCTCCTGGCCGCCGTCGGCGCCGCGCTGGCCGCGCTGGACCGCCGATCGTTTGCCGAGCGCATCGCCGAAGCGCTCGCGCAATCAGAACCCTCCTCCAAACGCAAGAAGCCCCGATGAACCTGTATCGCCTCACCCTGATCGCCGCGCTCTTCTCGGCGCCGTTCGCCTTCGCGCAGGGCCCTGGCCCGAACGGGCCGCCGGATCTTGCGATCGATGCGGCCACGCGCAGCGCAGTCGTCGAGAGCCTCGCCCGCGAACTCGACACCCGCTACGTCGACGTCGCGCGCGGCGCCGCGCTCGCCCGCACCTTGCGCGAGCGCGACCGCGCGCACGCGTACGACGCGATCAGCACCTCGGCGGCGCTGGCCGACCGGCTCAACGCCGACCTCGAGGCCGACAGCCACGACAAGCACCTGCACATCGAATACAGCCCCGACGTGTTCCCGCTGGCCGTGGCCGACGCGAAGCCGGATCCCGAGCAGGCCGCGTTCGAGCAGGCCCAGATGAAGCGCGTCAACTACGGCTTCGACAGCCTGCAGCGGCTGCCGTTCAACATCGGCTACTTCAAGCTGGACCTGCTGATGCCGCCTGCCGACACCGAGGCGCGCTTCACCGCCGCGATGACGCTGCTCCAGGACACGCGCGCGCTGGTGCTCGACCTGCGCGAGAACCACGGCGGCGATCCGGCGACAGTGGCGCTGCTGTGCAGCTACCTGTTCGACCAGCGCACCCACCTCAACGACATCTGGCACCGCACGGGCAACCGCACCGACGAGGCCTGGACGGCGGACAAGGTCGCGGGACCGCGCTATGGCGCGCAACGCGAGGTGATCGTGCTGACCAGCCGCGAGACGTTCTCCGCCGGCGAGGACCTGGCCTATGCGCTGAAGACCCTGCATCGCGCCACGCTGATCGGCGAGGCCACCGGCGGCGGCGCCCATCCTGGCGACATGCACCGCATCGGCGACCACTTCGAGGCCTTCATCCCCGACTCGCGCTCGATCAGCCCGATCACGCATGCCGACTGGGAGGGCGCGGGCGTGGCGCCGGACGTCGCCGTGCCGGCGGACAAGGCGCTCGTCGAGGCGCGCAAGCACCTGCTCAAGACGTTCATGGCCAGCGAGCAGAACCCGCGCGCCAAGGCGCACCTGCAGGACGAGATCAACAAGCTCTGAGCCGGAAGGCGACCAGCGCGGACCCGAGGTGTCTGGCATCTCCTCGTCCGCGCCGTAGGGACCGCGACCGCAATGACGTCGATCGCGGGTGAGGCAATGCCTGACATCGATCGTGAGCGAATACGGCGTCAGGTTCTTCGAATCGCGAACGCCGCGCCGGCTTCGACCGACATCCCGGCGCGACTCGAAGAAGTGCCAGACACCTGGGCAACTGCCCGGCGCGCGCCGTCGGCAACCGCCCGGCGCGCCGAGGTCCGAATGCCTTCAGGGCGCTGGTGCGCCGTTGCCGGCCACCCAGATCTCGTACCAGGTCTGGTTGTCGATCGCCACGTCCAGCGCCGCGACCGCCTCGCGCATCGCGTCCAGCCGGCGCGAGCCGGTGAGCGGGATCAGGCGCGCGGGATGGCGCAGCAGCCACGCGTAGACCAGCGTCGTGACGCTGATGCCGCGCTCTGCGGCGATGCGCTCCAGCACGCCGCGCACGCGCAGCGCGTCGGCATCGGTGCCGTTGAACAGGCGGCCGCCGGCGAGCGCGGACCAGACCATCGGCGCGACGCCGAGGTCCTGCGCCTGGTCCAACGTGCCGTCGTAGAACGGCGCGATGCGCAGCGGCGAGGCCTCGATCTGGTTGGTGACCAGCGCGATGCGGCTGTTGAGCAGCGCGAATTGCGACGGCGTGAAGTTGGACACGCCGAAATGGCGCACCTTGCCGGCTCGGCGCAGCTTGCCGAAGCAGGTGGCCAACGCGTCGGCGTCCATCAGCGCGTCGGGGCGGTGGATCAGCAGCACGTCCAGGCTGTCGGTGTGCAGGGCCTTGAGCGAGTTGTCGACGGAGCGCTCCACGTGCGCGGCCGACGTGTCGTAGTGGCCCAGGCGATGTTCGGGCCGCGCGCCCGACACCATGCGGATGCCGCACTTGGTGACGATCTGCAGGCGCTCGCGCAGCTGCGGTGCGGCGGCCAGGGCCTCGCCGAACAGGGCCTCGACGGCGTAGCCGCCGTAGATGTCGGCGTGGTCGAACGTGGTGATGCCCAGATCGAGGCAGCCCTCGATCCAGCGCACCCGTTCGGCGACGCTGAAATTCCAGTCGCCCATGCGCCAGGCGCCGGCGACGATGCGCGAGAGGGCAGGGCCGCCGGCGGCGGTGACGAGGGTGGGAGCGTGGCGCATGGGGTCGGAACCGGGTTGAAGGCGCCGCCGGAACGCGGCGCCGCGGGAACGACCCGGATTCTGACCTAGAAGGCCGCGTGCAGGCCTGCCGACACGCTCCACTTGGGCTCCAGCTGGAGGCCGTCGACGCGCTGGTAGACGGGCACCTGCCCGAACAGGTAGACGCTGGTCGTCTGGCTCACGTTGAACGTGGCGCCGGGACTGATGTAGACGAGCGTGGCACCCGAGTTGGGCGTGTCGGCGTCGCGGCCCGTCTCGCGCCGCTCGACGCGCGAGTTGAACTGCAACTGCGGCACGATCGTCTCGAAGCCGCGGTAGCGCACGCCGGCGGTGACGTTCGCGCCGAGGCCGGGCTTGAACGCGCGGTCCGACGCGATCGGCACCTGCACCAGCGCCTGTGCGAACCAGTCGGCGCTCTCGCTGATCGCGCCGAACTTGAACGCGCCCACCAGCAGGTCGGTCGATCCGGTGCCCGGCTGCAGGCCGCGATCGAGCATCTCGCCTTGTTGCGGACCGCCGTCGAAGCGCACGCCGCGGGCGTCGCCGGTGGGCAGCTTCAGGCCGAACTGCAGGCCCCAGTCCCGGCCCTCGGACAGGCCGGTGTAGCGCGCGAGGACGCGCACGTCGCCCAGGCTGTTCGAGCGCGAGCTCGAGATGGCGGTGTCGCCTTCGGCGATCGTCGTGTGGCTGCGCGAGATCCACGGCAGCATCAGCGTCACGCCCCAGTCGGCGCTGAGGCCGTAGTCCAGCGTGAGCGTGCCGATGCGGTTGACGGTGCGCTGCTGGATCTCCTCGTCGTTGGGCAGTTCGAGCCGGGCACGATCGACGCGGCCGGTGCCCGAGCGCAGGTCGTCCTGCCTGAAGAAGTCGTAGCGCAGGTCGGCGGTGAGGCCGGTGCGGCTGGTCAGGCCTTGCGTGGCCCAGTCGGCGTTGAGGGTGCAGCCGCAGGCCGAGCAGGCGAGGGCGGCGCCGGAGCCGGTGGCCAGCAGGGCGCCGAGGGCGGCGGTGAAGAAGCGGGAAATCATGATGGCGGTTTCTCTGGAGACGCGCGGGCGGGTTCGGGACAGACGTTTCGAGTCGGTCGGGCATTCCGCGCCGGGCGGTCGGATGGATAGATTGCGTCCAGGCTCGATGCTTGTCGAGCCCGGTGGCGGTGCCGAGGCGGCCTCGGCAGGCGCCGCGCCCGCGTCGATGCGGGGCGGTCTGCCCAGGCGACGGATCAGGCCGACCGGGGCGGCGCGCGCGCGCTCGGCGCACGAGCCTGCGCCACGCCCGTGCGCACGGGCTCGGCCGCGGGCGGCGCCGGCGGCGCGTAGGCCAGCGCGGCGACGGCCGGGCCCGGCGTGCCGGCCAGCACCGGCGTGGTGTGGGCCAGCGAGCACAGCGCGCAGGCGTCGCCCAGCTCGTGCGCGTCGCCCTGCGACGACCCGGAGGTCTGCGGGGCGGCCTGGCAGATCGCGGCCCAGTCGAGCGGACCCGTCGGCGCGGCCAGGCGCGCGAACGTCGGCATCAGGGCGGCGGCCAGCAACGCGACCAATGCCCAGCGCACGCCCAGGCGTCCCAAGGCGGCGGTCGGTCGACGAAGGGCCAGCGCGCGCATGCGTCGCAGTCTACTCAATGCTTCTTGCGGAAGTCGTCGTGGCACGACTTGCAGGTCTCGGCGGTGGCGCCGAACGCGGCCTTCAGCTCGTCCGGCTTGCCGGTCTTCGCCGCGGCGGCCAGCTTGACGGTGGCGTCCTGCAGCTTCTGCGCAGCGGCCTTGAACTTGTCGGGCTGCGACCAGACCTCGGGGCGCGCGTTGGTGTCGCCCTTGTCGCTGCCCTCGACGAAGGCGCCCCACGGCAGCCGGGCCAGTGTCAGCACGAGGTCGGCGTTGGCCTGCGCCAGCCTGGCGTCGAACGGCGTCTTGCCGTTGACCATCGCGCCGATGCTGCCGAAATGATGGCCCATCACGGCAAGCGCCCCCTGGCGGTATTCGATCGCGTCGTCGGGGCTCTTGAACTGCGCGGCGGCCGGGCCACAGGCCAGGAAGGCGGCGGCGGCGGCGAGCGACCAGGGTTTCATCGATTTGCTCAAGGAGAACTCGGGTGAGGGCGCGGCGGCGCCCGGGTGAAGTGCTCGAGTGTACGGAGTTCGCGCAAGACCGGATTCAGCGCTGGCGTATCGTTGCCGCTTTGTCCACGCTCGCCGCGACACGCCCTTGACCGACTCCGTTCCCGTTCGAATCTGGGACCTGCCCACGCGCGTGTTCCACGTCGCGCTGGCCGTGCTGGTCACCGCCGCCGTCGTCACCGCCGAGGTTGGCGGCGACTGGATGGCGTGGCACCTGCGCTGCGGCGAGGCCGTGTTGTCATTGTTGGCGTTTCGCTGGGCCTGGGGCCTGGTGGGCGGCCACTGGTCGCGCTTCTCGACGTTCCTGCCCACGCCCGCGCGTCTCGCGCGGGCGCGGCGCGGTCGCGCCGGCGCGGGCGACGGGCCGGGACACAGCCCGCTCGGCTCGCTGTCGGTGTGGGCGTTCCTGCTGCTGCTGTCGCTGCAGGTCGCCACGGGCCTGGTGGCCGACGACGACATCGCCACCACCGGGCCGCTCAACGCGCATGTCGGGCGCCATGTCGCGCAGCGCGCCAGCGCCTGGCACGCGGGCTGGGGCGCGGACCTGGTCCTGGCGCTGGTCGCGCTGCACGTGCTGGCGATCGGCTGGTACACGTTGCGCCGGCGCGAGCCGCTGCTGCGCGCGATGTGGACCGGCGACAAGCCCCTGCCCGCCGGCACGCGGGCCAGCCGCGACGACGGCGCCGCGCGGGCGCTGGGGCTGGCGATCGTCCTGCTCGCCGCCGGCGCGGTCGTCCTGTTGGTGCGCCTGGCCGCCTGAACGGCACGCCGGCCTTGCGTCGGCCTGACGGATTGCGCCGCTGTCACGGCGCCGCGACGCCCGGCGCGCACGTTGACGTGCGTCACGCACCGGGGGTGGCCCAGGTGCACCCTTTCGGGTTAGAATCGACAGGCTTAGTTCAACTAAAGCAGGTTTTTCCCGCGAAATCGGGAGGCCTGCCCCAGTGAGCTGTTGGGCGCCGATCCGGGGGCCACGTTCAAGCACTTCCGAGTGAACGCAGTCCTCGTCCGATACCCATGAATCCTCAAAGTTCCGCACCGCAGCAAGAATCTGCCACCGAGCGAGCCGGCGACGTCGCCAGCAAGCCGCGGCTCAACCCTGCGAACTGGGACGACGAGGATCCGCTGCCGCGCCGCTTGTCGGCAACGGAGGCCGAAGCGTTTCGCGACCAGCGAACCGCGCCGTCTCCGTGGCGGGTGGTGTTGGTGCAGGTCGAGGCCGGCGCGGTCGTTTCGCTGCTGGTCGGACTCGTGTTCGGATGGCCCGCGTTGTGGTCGGCGCTGTTCGGTGCCGCCACCGCGATCGTTCCCGGCGCCATCATGGCGCGCGGCGCGACGCGGCTGGCGGACAGCAAGTCGCCCATGGCCACGGCGCTGGGCCTGCTGGGTTGGGAGTCGGCGAAGATTGTTTGCTCGATGGCGATGCTGGTCGCCGCCACTCGAGTGCTGCACCCGGTGGTGTGGCCGGCACTGCTGGTCGCGCTGGCCGGGTGTCTGACTGTGTATTGGGTGGCGCTCGCATGGCGCTCGCGTTGAAGACTTGATCGGGAAGCTACGACCACATGGCCGCAGAAGAACACGCACCGACCTCCGGTGAATACATCCAGCATCACCTGACCCACCTGTCCAACGTCGACGGTCCGGTCGGCATCGTCGACTTCCACGTGATCCACTGGGATTCCGTGCTGTTCTCGTCGATCCTGGGCATCGTCTTCCTGTTGATCGGCCTGGTCGCCGCGCGCCGCGTGACGTCGGGCGTCCCCGGCCGTTTCCAGGCCGCGATGGAATTCATGATCGAGATGGTGGACAGCCAGGCCAAGGCCATCGTCCACAACGCCAACAGCCGCAAGATGGTCGGCCCGATGGCGCTGACGATCTTCATCTGGATCTTCCTGCTCAACGCGATGGACCTGCTGCCGGTCGACCTGCTGCCGGCGATCGCCCAGCTGATCACCGGCAACCCGGAGCTTCACCTGCGCGTCGTGCCGACCGCCGACATCTCGGTGACGATGGGCATGTCCGTCGCGGTGCTGCTGTGCTGCCTGTACTACAACGTCAAGATCAAGGGCGCCGGCGGTTGGGCGCACGAACTGGTCGTGGCGCCGTTCGGCACCAGCAAGAATCCGCTGTTCGCGGTGCTGCTGGGCATCGTCAACTTCGCCATGCAGATGGTCGAGTTCGTCGCCAAGACGGTCTCGCACGGCATGCGGCTGTACGGCAACATGTACGCCGGCGAACTGATCTTCCTGCTGATCGCCCTGCTGGGCGGCGCATGGACCCTGTCCCTGGGTGGCGTCGGCCTCGCGCTGCTGCACATCCTGGCCGGCACGGTGTGGGTGCTTTTCCACATCCTGATCATCACCCTGCAGGCCTTCGTGTTCATGATGCTGACCCTGGTCTACATCGGACAAGCCCACGACGCGCACTGAACACCGCGCGTTGCCGGGCGACCGGCGACGCGGCTTGTGCCGCTCGAACAATTTCTACTTCTCTCTCTCAATTTCTTAACTGGAGTCAACATGGAACTCATCAGCTACGTCGCCCTGGCCGCCGGCATCATCATTGGTCTGGGCGCTTGCGGCGCTTGTATCGGCATCGGCATCATGGGCAGCAAGTACCTCGAGTCCGCCGCTCGCCAGCCGGAACTGATGGGCGAACTGCAGACCAAGATGTTCCTGCTGGTCGGCCTGATCGACGCCTCGTTCATCATCGGCACCGGTATCGCCCTGTGGTTCACGACGGCCAATCCGTTCCTGGCCCAGCTGCAACTGATCGCGAAGTAATTCGCGAGCAGTGACGTCGTCGACGCGACCGGCGCCCACTCAAGTGGGTCCGGCGCGCCGTCTCCCGACAACGGCTTTCGAGGCAATAACGTGAGCATTACCGCAACCCTGATCATCCAGATCATCGTGTTCCTGATTTTGGTCGGGGTCACGATGAAGTACATCTGGCCGCCCATCACGGCCGCGCTGGACGAGCGTGCCCGCAAGGTCGCCGAAGGTCTGTCGGCTGCCGACAAGGCCCGCAGCGAACTCGCCAACGCCAACAAGCGCATCGAGGCCGAACTCGGCGCCGCGCGCAACGACGCCGCCGCGCGCCTGGCCGCTGCCGAACGCCTGGCGCTGCAGATCGTCGAGGAAGCCAAGTCCAAGGCCTCCGACGAAGCCGCGAAGATCGTCGCCCAGGCGCAAGCCGAGGCGCAGCAGGAATCGGCCAAGGCGCGCGACGCGCTGCGCGACCAGGTCGCCGCTCTCGCCGTCAAGGGCGCCGAGCAGATCCTGCGCCGCGAAGTGAGCCCGGCCGTCCACGCCGAGCTGCTCGGCCGCCTGCAGACCGAGCTGTAAGACCATGGCCGAGCCCTCCACCATCGCGCGGCCGTACGCCGCGGCGCTGTTCCAGTCGAGCACTGCGGCCGACGGCGCGCAACTCGTGGCCCAGCTGGACGCGCTCGCCGGCATCGCCGGCGACGCCGCCCTGCGCCAGTTCGCCGCCGACCCGAAGGTCACCGACGAACAGGTGATCGGCCTCGTCACGGGCATCGCCGGCAAGGATCTCAGCCCCAAGCTGACGAACCTGCTGAGCGTGGTCGTCGACAACGGCCGCCTGGCCGTGCTGCCGGAGATCGCCTCGCAGTTCCGCACGCTGGTCAACGATCGCGGCGGCGTCGCCGACGCGCAGATCGTCAGCGCCTTCCCGCTCGACGCGAAGCAGCAGGCCGATCTGGCCAAGGTGCTCGAGAAGCGCTTCGGCCGCCAGCTCAAGACGTCGGTCACGGTCGACTCCTCGCTGATCGGTGGCGTGCGCGTGACGGTCGGCGACGAGGTGCTGGACACCTCCATCGTCGCTCGCCTCGAGCAGATGCGCGCTGCGCTGACCCATTAAGAGCCGGCCCGCTCGAACAGAATCGCCCTTCAACCCAGGCGGCCTCGCGGCCTCACCTTTGGGAGCTAAGTCATGCAATTGAATCCCGCTGAAATTTCCGAACTGATCAAGAGCCGCATCGAAGGCCTGGGGGCGTCGTCCGACATCCGCAACCAGGGCACGGTCGTCTCCGTCACCGACGGCATCTGCCGCGTGCACGGCCTGTCCGACGCGATGCAGGGCGAAATGCTCGAGTTCCCGGCCACCAAGGACGGCCAGCCGACCTATGGCCTGGCGCTGAACCTCGAGCGCGACTCCGTCGGCGCCGTTATCCTGGGCGAATACGAACACATCTCCGAAGGCGATACCGTCAAGTGCACGGGCCGCATCCTGGAAGTGCCGGTCGGCCCCGAGCTGCGTGGCCGCGTGGTCAACGCCCTCGGTCACCCGATCGACGGCAAGGGCCCGGTCAACACCAAGATGACGGACGTCATCGAGAAGGTGGCCCCGGGCGTGATCGCGCGCCAGTCCGTCGACCAGCCGGTGCAGACCGGCCTGAAGTCGATCGACTCGATGGTGCCCGTCGGCCGCGGCCAGCGCGAGCTGATCATCGGCGACCGCCAGACCGGCAAGACCGCCGTGGCGATCGACGCGATCATCAACCAGAAGGGTCAGAACATGACCTGCGTGTACGTCGCCATCGGCCAGAAGGCGTCGACGGTCAAGAACGTCGTGCGCGCACTCGAAGCCAACGGCGCGCTGGAGTACACGATCGTCGTGGCCGCCACCGCCGCCGAATCGGCCGCCATGCAGTACGTCTCGGCGTACTCGGGCTGCACGATGGGCGAGTACTTCCGCGATCGCGGCGAAGACGCGCTGATCGTCTATGACGACCTGTCCAAGCAGGCCGTCGCCTACCGTCAAGTGTCGCTGCTGCTGCGCCGCCCGCCGGGCCGCGAAGCCTTCCCCGGCGACGTGTTCTATCTCCACAGCCGCCTGCTCGAGCGCGCGGCCCGCGTGAACGCCGACTACGTCGAAGCGTTCACCAAGGGTGCGGTCAAGGGCAAGACGGGTTCGCTGACGGCCCTGCCGATCATCGAGACGCAAGCCGGCGACGTGTCCGCCTTCGTCCCGACGAACGTGATCTCGATCACCGACGGCCAGATCTTCCTGGAAACCAGCCTGTTCAACGCCGGTATCCGCCCCGCCATCAACGCCGGCATCTCGGTGTCGCGCGTCGGCGGCGCTGCGCAGACCAACCTGATCAAGGGCCTGTCGGGCGGTATCCGTACCAACCTCGCGCAGTACCGTGAACTGGCCGCGTTCGCGCAGTTCGCTTCCGACCTGGACGAAGCCACCCGCAAGCAGCTCGATCGTGGCGCGCGCGTCACCGAACTGCTCAAGCAGTCGCAGTACTCGCCGCTGCCCATCAGCCTGATGGCCGCGACGCTGTTCGCCGTCAACAACGACTTCATGGACTCGCTGACGATCAAGCAAGTGCTGCCCTTCGAGCACGGCCTGCACCAGCACCTGAAGTCCAACCACGCCGCGCTGCTCGCGACGATGGAGAAGAACGGCGCGAAGTGGAAGACCAAGTCCAGCAGCAGCGATTCGCCGGAAAAGCAGGAGTTCGCCAAGTCCTGCCAGGCCGCCGAGGCCGAACTGCGCGAAGCCATCGCCGCGTTCAAGAAGTCGTTCGCCTGATTCCCCCGTCCACGACCCTCTATAAAGGAGAACCGTCATGGCGGTAGGAAAGGAAATACGCGGCAAGATCAAGTCGGTGGAGAACACCCGCAAGATCACGAAGGCGATGGAGATGGTCGCCGCGTCCAAGATGCGCAAGGCGCAGGAACGCATGCGTGCGGCCCGCCCTTACGCGGAACGCATCGCCGGCATCACGGCCAATCTGTCGAAGGCGAATCCGGAATACCGCTCGCCCTACATGCGCGAAGTCACGAAGACGACCGGCAGCAACGTCGGCTTCATCGTGATCACGACCGACAAGGGCCTGTGCGGCGGCATGAACACCAACATCCTGCGCGCGCTCACGCTCAAGATGCGTGACGTGCAGGCCGGCGGCGGCAAGGTCAGCGCGGTCGCGATCGGCAACAAGGGCTTCGGCTTCCTGAACCGCTCCGGCGCGCAGGTCGTCAGCCACGTCACGCACCTCGGCGACGCGCCGCAGCTCGACAAGCTGATCGGCCCCGTCAAGGTGATGCTCGAGCAGTTCATCGAAGGCAAGCTCGACGCGGTGCATCTCTGCTACACCCGCTTCATCAACACGATGAAGCAGGAACCGATGATCGTTCCGTTGCTGCCGCTGTCGTCCGAAGGGATGCAGTCCGGCGCCACGACCGACCAGGGCGGCTATGCGTGGGACTACATCTACGAGCCGGACGCGCCGGGCGTGATCGAGGAACTGCTCAAGCGCTACATCGAGGCCCTCGTCTACCAGGGCGTGGCCGAGAACATGGCGTCGGAGCAGGCAGCGCGCATGGTGGCCATGAAGGCGGCCACCGACAACGCGGGCAACCTCATCGGCGAACTCAAGCTGATCTACAACAAGACGCGTCAGGCGGCGATCACCAAGGAATTGAGTGAGATCGTCAGCGGTGCGGCTGCGGTTTAAATCTTTCGAGATATCAAGGAAAAAAGATGACGACTTCTAATGCCATGGGCAAGATCGTTCAAACCATCGGCGCCGTGGTCGACGTCGAGTTTCCGCGCGACGCGATGCCCAACATCTACGACGCGCTGAAGATGGACGGCACCGCGCTGACGCTGGAAGTCCAGCAGCAGCTGGGCGACGGCATCGTGCGCACGATCGCACTCGGCTCGTCCGACGGCCTGCGCCGCGGCAGCCTGGTGCGCAACACCGGCGCGGGCATCACCGTGCCGGTCGGCAAGGCCACGCTCGGCCGCATCATGGACGTGCTGGGCAACCCGATCGACGAACGCGGCCCGGTCGACAGCACCCTGTCCGCCCAGATCCACCGCAAGCCGCCGACCTATGACGAACTGAGCCCCTCGCAAGAGCTGCTCGAGACGGGCATCAAGGTCATCGACCTGATCTGCCCGTTCGCCAAGGGCGGCAAGGTCGGCCTGTTCGGCGGCGCCGGCGTCGGCAAGACCGTCAACATGATGGAGCTGATCAACAACATCGCGAAGGCGCACTCGGGCCTGTCCGTGTTCGCCGGCGTCGGCGAGCGCACCCGCGAAGGCAACGACTTCTATCACGAGATGGCCGATTCGGGCGTCGTGAACCTGGAGAACCTGCCGGAGTCGAAGGTGTCGATGGTCTACGGCCAGATGAACGAACCGCCGGGCAACCGCCTGCGCGTCGCGCTGACCGGCCTGACGATCGCCGAATCGTTCCGCGACGAAGGCCGCGACGTGCTGTTCTTCGTGGACAACATCTACCGCTACACGCTGGCCGGCACGGAAGTGTCCGCGCTGCTGGGCCGCATGCCTTCCGCCGTGGGCTACCAGCCGACGCTGGCCGAGGAAATGGGCCGGCTGCAGGAACGCATCACGTCGACCAAGGTCGGCTCGATCACCTCGATCCAGGCCGTCTACGTTCCGGCCGACGACTACACCGACCCGTCCCCGGCCACGACCTTCGGTCACCTGGACTCCACCGTGGCGCTGTCGCGCGAAATCGCGTCGCTGGGCATCTACCCCGCGGTCGATCCGCTCGACTCCACCTCGCGCCAGATCGACCCGAACGTGATCGGCCAGGAGCACTACGACACGACCCGCGCCGTGCAGGCCACGCTGCAGCGCTACAAGGAACTGCGCGACATCATCGCCATCCTGGGCATGGACGAACTGGCGCCGGAAGACAAGCTGGCCGTGGCCCGCGCCCGCAAGATCCAGCGCTTCCTGTCGCAGCCGTTCCACGTCGCCGAAGTGTTCACGGGCTCGCCGGGCAAGTACGTGCCGCTGAAGGAAACCATCCGCGGTTTCAAGATGATCATCAATGGCGAATGCGACCACATGCCCGAACAGGCGTTCTACATGGTCGGCACCATCGACGAAGCCATCGAAAAGGCGAAGGGCATGCAGTAAGGCGCCCCGGCCGCTACGCGCTTTTGCAAGAGAGCGTGGCGGCTGACCGCTTCCTGCACACCTTCTCCCCCATCGAAACGGAACTCACATGGCAACCATTCACGTCGACGTCGTCTCCGCCGAAGAGCAGATCTTCTCGGGCGAGGCGAGCTTCGTCGCGCTGCCGGGCGAGAGCGGCGAGCTCGGGATCATGCCGCGCCACACGCCGCTGATCACGCGCATCAAGCCGGGCGCCGTGCGCATCAAGCGCGCGAGCGACGGTGCGGAAGAATTCGTGTTCGTCGCCGGCGGCATCCTCGAGGTGCAGCCCGACCGCGTGACCGTGCTGGCCGACACCGCGATCCGCGGCAAGGACCTGGACGAAGCCAAGGCGACCGAGGCCAAGAAGGCCGCCGAGCTCGCGCTGTCCAACGCCAAGGGCGAGTTCGACGTCGCCAAGGCGCAGAGCGAACTCGCGGTGCTGGCCGCGCAACTGTCCGCCATCCGCCGCTTCCGCGGCCAGGCCGGCCACTGATCGCACTGCAGCATTTCTCCGAAAGCCCGCCACGGCAACGTGCGCGGGCTTTTTCATTTGGTGACCACCACCCAAGAAACGGGGATTGCGCCCGCGGCAGCGCACGACACAATGAAATCGTGACCGGCCGAGCAGGCGCGGTGGAGACGTCGATGAACCAGATTTCCAGCGAGCAGTGGACGCAATTGGGCCGTGATTCGTTCGACGCGCGCCTGATCGCGATCATTCGCCGCAACCACCCCGAGCAGGCCGCGAAGATGGACTTCGCCACCGTCGTGGGCGCGTTCCATCGCCAGGCGGTCAAGGCCCAGCGCTACGGTCTCACCGACGAGCACTCGGCGGCCACCTACGTCTACACCGCGTGGCTGATGGGCGAGGAATTCGACACCCGCATCCCGGCCGTCGCCCAGATCCTGGCCGACAAGCGCATGAAGGCGGCCGAGAAGGCGAAGGCGCTCGGCAACTTTTCCCGGCTCGTCTTCCGCACGCTGTCCGGCGGTGCGGCCAACGAGGCGCCGAGGAGCGCAGCATGAGCTTCCCCAGTCCTCCCGCCCTCGGCGGACCGCTCGGCGACGCCCTGGCCGGCGCCGAGCCGGCAGCCGCGCAGCAACTCCAGCAGCTCGCCGCACCGGCCGCGGACGCCGCGGCGAAGGCCGCGGCCCTCCAGGCCCAGGCCGAGGAGGCCGCCGGCGCCCAGGCGCAGCAGGCGATCGCCCAGGCCCAGGCCCAGGCGGCGCAGGCCCAGCAAGCAGCGCAGGACGCGCAGGCGCAGGCGGAAAAAGCCGCCGCCCAGGCGCAGGACGCCGCCGCCCAGGCCCAGTCCGATGCCACGGCCGCCGCGCAGCAGGCGCAGGCCCAGGCCGAAGAGGCCGCCCAGCAGGCCCAGGCCGCCGCCGACGCGGCCCAGTCCCAGGCCGCGGCGGCCCAGCAGGAGGCCGCCAAGGCCCAGGCGCAGGCGACCGCGGCGGCCGACGATGCCGCCGGCGCCGCGGAGGCCGCGACCGCCGGCGCGACGAAGGATCTCGGCAACGAATTCTCCAACGCCACGCCGACCGGCCTGCCCGCCGTGCCCTGCGCCTGCGGCGACTGCATCAGGAAGGCGGTCGACCCGGCCGTCCCCGCCATCCCGGGCATGCCCGCCATGCCGGCGATGCCGGCCATGCCCGACATGCCGGCCATGCCGGCCATGCCGGCGATGCCTGCCATGCCGGCGATGCCCGAGATGCCTGCCCTGCCCGCGATGCCGGCGATGCCCGCCATGCC
>FTJN01000080.1_pt1 | contig 31193 bp, 31 predicted proteins | sample 1658361 | NCBI WGS metagenome assembly FTJN01 (sample SAMEA3914819, study PRJEB12502) | metagenome | biome: forest; material: soil | place: Canada | collected 2010-06-26 | depth 0.3 m
GCCTTGGCCGGCACGTCGTGCTGCATCAGCCATTCGATGACGTCGTCGAGGTGACGACGTGCCGCATCCATGTGGCCCTCGTTGACCACTTCCACGACGGTCACTTCCGCGTGTCGCATCAACGGCAGCGCATCGGCGATGGCGCGCCGTGTCTCCCGGGTGTCCTTCCAGCCCACCAACACCCGATCGAACCTCGTCGTCGAGTGGGAGAGCGGAACGAGCAGTACCGGGCGGCCGACCTGCATCACCAGCGCTCCTGTACTCAACGCCCGGGTACCGTCGAACATGTCTCCCTGCGCAACGGCCGTCACCACGAGATCGGCGGTTCGCGCCTGGCGCGAGATGCACTTCGCGAGATCCGCGAAGTCCTTCGTTGCTCGCCAGTCCAGATCGACGGTTCGATCTCGAAAGGCGTCCCTGAATTCACTCTCCGCCTCTCCCACTTGCCGTTCGATCTCGCCGCGCTCCTCCACCCAGGCTTCTCCTGCCAGGCCGATCTCCCCGTAGATCATGACCGGCGGCGCGCACGCGGCGACGCCGACGACCCGGGCGTCGAAGCGCTCCGACAGCTCGCCCGCGACCTGCAGCAGATGCTTGTTCGACCGGCCCAGTTCGAGATGCACCAACAAGCTTCTATATTCCACGGTTCGTCTCCCTTTCAGTCAGTGGCGGCTCCAGCCGTCCCGTCACTCGGATCAATCGCCGGCGGCATGGGACGTCTCGCGCATGAGCCCCTCGATCTCTTTTCGGAACTGCTCCTCGCTGACCCGATAGCCGCAACCGTCCGCCAGCGAGCCCACGTACTCTTCGCACAGTGAATTGATCGTGTCCATCAGGCCGTAGAAGCCAGGCTCGGCACCGAAAGCCGGCGTCGCGTCGGCACCGCACGCAAGAGGAGCACCGTCACAGCGCCAGAGATGCGAGAACCGCGCAATGAAGAGCCGGGCACTGGAGCGACAACCCAGAAAGTTCTCGAGCACGCGACGGTAGGCGCGTTCGTCACGGATGAGTCTCATCGGATACCTCGCAGTCCATGTGGCCAGCTTGATGTGCGCAAGACTTCCGGTCTGTACGCCATCGCGCGGAGACAGCGATGGCAGTCCTCGACGGAGCCGCCGAAGCCATGCGAGCGCCGGGCGCGGTGCCCGTCTCGACGAATCCGTACGTCAACGACGTCACCGCGCCGCGCCAGTAAGGCATGCGGTTCCCATGAACGACCCAGGAGGCTTCGCCGCTCGTCGGGATGCGCATGCCATCGCGCCTTCGATAGTTCGACCAGCGGCCTTCCCATTCCCTCAGGGTCAGGATTCCTCGCTCGACCGCGCCCCGTGCGTCGGCGCACGCGGACTCGATCATCCCGTGGTCGTTGAACCTGAAAAGCAGGGTGACGGCCGAGCGGCCGTCTCTCAACGTGGCATGGGCGGAACGCTCGTCGACGGCAGACCACGAGACGCCCTGGCTCGGCAGCAGCGCGGTGGGATACCAGGCGGCCTCGGCCAGGTAGCGGATCAGTTCCGCCTTGTCGAGCGCATCGCCACCTTCCTGCCTGCCGAGCGCGAAGAGGCCCATGAGCGTCGGCCTCAGGATGCCCTGGCCAGCCACGTAAGCGTCATGCACGAACGCGGTCACGCCACAAAACAGGCTGATCCGGGCACTCCACACGAACCCGGGTCGCCGCATCACCACGCTCTGGTGTGAGTTGAAGGGCCTCCACCGCTGCCCGCTCCTGCTCATGTTGAACGTCCCGACGTTGCTGACCTCGACGCTGGCGACGATCCTCTGGCCCGGCTTCAACGCACGCTGGAAGTACCGTTGCACTGGGGCCGGCAATCCCCTGAGTTCGGACACGTGGTAGCGAGCGACGGGTACGGCGGCACGGCTTGCCTCCAAGCGTCGCGTCAACACCTGCGTCGCGAGGAAAAATCGGCGATCGCCCCACCGGGCCAGCCCGAATGCCACGATCGCGAGCAGCAGGAGTCCTCCGGCAACCCACGCGATGAGAAGGCTCGACATCGAGGTCATCGACATCACGATCCCGGACAGAATTCCGACGGATGGTTCACTTCACGGATGCACTGCGGCATCGCGCACCAGCAGCACCGGCACCGACGCGACGCGCATGATCTGCTCCGCGTCGCTCCCCAGCAGCAGGCGGTGGACGCCGCGCCGGCCGTGGCTTCCGATCACGATCAGGTTCGCATCCCAGGACCTGGCGGCCGCTTCGATCTGATCGGACAGGCGGGCAGCCGACGGCTCGCACAGCACGGTGTCGACGGGGATGCGCTCCGTCTCCACGAGGGCGGCCGCATCCGCCAGGACGCGGTTGCCTGCGGCCGTCACGGCCGTGTAGATCTCGTCGCTGCAGATCATCGCGGCTTCGCCTCCCAGGGCGGACAGCACGTCCCCCACGACGTGAATCAGGCGGATGCGGCCGTGAGTCGTCTTGGCGAGCGCCATGGCTTGGACCAACGCCTTGCCGGAAGTCTTGCTCCCGTCGATGGGTACCAGAATCCTGTCGAACATGGGATGACTCCAACGCCTCGCGGCATTGCAAGGCAGTCTTTGCAGTCTGCAAGAGTTGCGGCGCACTGCATTGAGATCCATCAATCCACGGACCGACGCCAGCGCGCAAGGTGCATCACCAGGATGGCGAAGAGCCAACGTGCCTCGCATGTCGAGAACAGGTGCGGTGTGCCGGCGCACAGACCCTTGCACATCGAAGGATCAGCCTGGGCCTCATCAACCCTTGAAGGAACCATCATGAAATCAGACAGCCAGCTCCAGCAGGACGTCATCGCCGAGTTGAAGTGGGAGCCGTGCGTCACGGCGTCAAGGATCGGCGTCGAAGTCCAGTCGGGCGTCGTCACCCTGGCGGGCCACGTCGGCAGCTACTCGGAGAAATGGCACGCCGAACGAGCGGCGCAAAGAGTGTCGGGCGTGGGTGCCCTCGCCGTCGAGCTCAAGGTCAAGCTGACGGGCGACAGTCGCACCGACTCGGAGATCGCGCTGTCCGTCGAAAGCGTGCTGCTCTGGTCGACGTCCATCCCGGACGACGCCGTCAAGGTGATGGTGGAGAAGGGCTTCGTCACGCTCACCGGCGACGTGGCTTGGCAGTACCAGAGGCTGGCCGCAGCAGACAGCATCCGGACCATTTCCGGCGTCACCGGCGTCAGCAATCAGATCGGCCTCAAGCCGACGGTGAGCATGAGTGCGGTCAAGAGCGACATCGAGGCCGCCCTGAAGAGGAGCGCCTCGGAAGACGCGAAGAAGATCACGGTGGAGGTCCACGGTGCCGACGTGACGTTGAAGGGCAAGGTGAGCAGTTGGGCGGAGCGCGAAACCGCGACCACTTCGGCCTGGGGCACGCCCGGCGTTCGCAGCGTCCGGGACGAAATGACGCTGGAGTACTGAGTGCGGCGCCGGCAGAGGCCGCGAGGCGGTCGCTGCCGGTGCATCGAGCGACAGATTGCAAACTAGGAAGACCATGAGCAACGTCCAAACGCCGTGCGTCGAGAAAGTCGACCAGGCCCCCTCTTCTGTTGCCGAAACGGCCGGGCAACAGCAACTCCGCGATGGCACGCAGGTCACGATACGCGCGCTTCACGCGCAGGATGTCGAGCTCGAGCGCCGCTTCATCGAGGCGCTCTCGCCCCAGTCGCGGCGGTTCAGGTTTCTCGAGACCATGAGTTCGCCGAGCGAGGCCCTCCTCAGGCAACTCACCGCGCTCGATCCGCTGACGGACGTGGCGTACCTGGCGGTCGTCGGCAGCGGCGCGCAGGAGCGCGAGATCGGCGTCGCCAGGTTCAGCGCCGGCGCCGGCGCCGCCGACTGCGAATTCGCGGTCACGGTTTCGGACGAATGGCAACGAAAAGGCCTGGGAGCCGCGTTGATGGCCCATCTTGTCGATGCGGCGCGGGCCCGCGGCATCCATGCGATGCATTCCGCCGATTCGTTCGACAACGATTCGATGCGGCAATTCGCCGGTCATCTGAAGTTTCAGAAGACCACCGATCCGGCCGACTCCCGGCTGGTGCTGTACAGCGTGGATCTCGACTGAACCTGCACGACGGTGCGGCGACGCTTCGAGGCTTCGTCGAAGCGTGATACGGTGTGCGGTCGCGAGCGACCGTTGATCAAGTGCGTCGAGCAGGCCACGGTCATGGGTTCGCTACCGAACAGACACGCGCAGACCTGGCGTGAGATGAGTGTCGAATGTCCGTGCAGCGATGAATGCATGCACGCGCCTGCTGGGCCTGTGGCTTGCCGCTCGAGACGGACACCTTGCTGAGGCCCGTGAACACTCTTCCGCATATCGCCATCCTCGACGACGAAGTCGACATCACGCAGTTGCTGTGCAACTACCTGCAGAGCCGCGGCTTCCGCGCGACGCAGGTTCATTCGGGGCGCGCCCTGATGGCGCTGATGCCTGTCGACACGCCCGCGCTCGTCCTGCTCGATCTCGGCCTGCCGGGCGAGGACGGCCTGGCCATCGCGCGCAAGCTGCGCGAGAACTGGCATTGCGGCCTGGTCATCGTCACCGGGCGTGGCGACGCGGTCGACAAGATCGTCGGCCTCGAACTGGGGGCCGACGACTATGTGACCAAGCCTTTCGATCTCCGCGAGTTGCTCGCCCGGGTCACGGCCGTCCTGCGGCGCACCGCGCCTCTCGCATCGGTCGCTTCGGTCGCGCCGGGCGTGCACGTCAGCGCGACCGCGCCTCCCGAACGCCTGCGCTTCGACGGATGGACGCTCGACGCGGCGGCCCGCTGCCTGGTTGATCCCGCCGGTGCCGAGGTGGCGCTGACCACGGGCGAGTTCGAACTGCTCGTCACCTTCGTCCGCCATGCCGGCCGCGTGTTGTCCCGGGATTTCCTGCTGGAGCAGACCCGGGGACGCGAGGCCGGCCCGTTCGACCGGACCATCGATGTCCAGGTGGGGCGACTCCGCAGGAAGCTCGAGATCGACCCCGAGAACCCGAAGGTCATCAAATCGGTGCGGGGCGCGGGCTACATCCTCGTTCCTCCCGTCACGGCGGCATGACCCCGTGACACAGCAGCCGCCCCCCGATCCATCCGGCGGCCTGCCCGCGGACATCGACCAGGAAAGCGTCTTCCGATCCTTGTTCGCCGCCTATCCCGACGCCTTGCTGCTGGTCGACCAGGCCGGCAAGATCGTGCTTGCCAACCCCGCGGCGGCGCGGCTGCTGGGATACCTGACGAACGAGATCGTGGGGTTGAATGTCGACGTCCTGGTGCCCGACGGCATCCGGCCGCGCCATGCGTCCTATCGCGAGGCCTACGCGCGCGCACCACGCCCCCGAGCCATGGGCACGCAGATGGAACTCGTGGCCAAGTGCAAGGACGGCAGCGAGGTGATGGTCGAGATCGCGCTGAGCCCGCTGCAGAACCAGGGCCTTCCGTTCGTCGTGGCGGCGATCCGTGACATCGGCGGATATCCGCGAGTCAAGCAGGCGGTGCTGCGCGCCAGGTACAGCGAACATCTCGCGCACCTCGGTCGGCTGGCCGTCGACATGCGCGATTCGCAGGACCTGCTGCATCAGGCGCCCCGCATCGCCACGGAAGCCCTGCAGGTGGAGGCCGCGCTGGTGGTCCTGCTCACGAACGACGGGCTTGAATTTCGCATCGCCAGCGCCTCCGGCTCGCTCGTCGCCGACCAGGTCGGGCACACCAGCCCGAACGACGCGGAGACGCTGGCCGGCATGGTGCTCGCCACCGGCACCTCGGTCCATGTCGCGGCGCTGGACACCGAACATCGGTTTCCCGTGCCGAAAGAATATCTGGCAGCCGGCGTGACCAACCTGCTCGCCGTGCCGTTGTCCGATCGTGGACGCACCATCGGTGCGCTGATCGTCATGGCAGTCGCACCGCACCGCTTCGGCACGGACGAGATCGGCTTCATGGACTCGCTCGCCAACCTGCTGGCGACCAGCCTGCAGCGCGCGCAGACGCAGGACGCGCTCAATCACGCCCAGCGGCTCGAGAGCGTGGGGCAGCTGACCGGGGGCATCGCGCATGATTTCAACAACCTGCTGACGGTCATCCAGGGCAATCTCCAGGTTCTCGAGGAACTGCCGGAGTTGCGCGGCAAGGACCATGCGCAGCAACTGGTGAGCGCGGCGACGCGCGCGACGCGACGCGCCGCGGAGCTCACCAGCAAGCTCCTGACCTTCTCGCGCCGCCAGGTGCTTCAACCCACCCGCGTCGACTGCGGTGCGTTGCTCCGATCGCTGGCCGACATGCTGCAGCGAACGATCGACCAGCGAATCGCCATCGAACTCGACGAGCAGGACGCCTGCATGGTGGTCGCCGATCCGGGGCAGCTCGAGTCCGCCATGCTCAACATCGCGATCAACGCGCGCGACGCGATGAGCACGGGTGGCCGGCTGCGCTTTCGCTGCGCGATCTGCCACTCCCTGCCGGTCGGTGTGCGGCAGGACCTGCTGGAATCGGGACACGCGGCGGACCAGTTCGTCGCGCTGTCCATGGAGGACACCGGCACCGGGATGTCCGACGCCGTCAAGCAACGCGCGTTCGAACCCTTCTATACGACCAAGGAGGCCGGTCGTGGCACCGGTCTCGGGCTGAGCACCGTGTACGGCTTCGTCAAGCAGTCGCACGGGGCCGTCTCCATCGAGAGCGTCGTCGACGAAGGGACGACCGTGACGCTCTACCTGCCTCGCTACCTGAGCGCCGCGAGCAAGACCGTTGGCCACGAAGAAGCCACCCTGGGCCGGCATGTGGCACCGGGATTGAACGTGCTGCTCGTGGAGGACGATATCGAGGTCCGCAACGTGATCGGGATATTCCTGGCCGGCATCGGTTGCGAGGTGACCGCGAAATCCACTGCGGAAGACGCGCTCGACACGCTTCTGCCCGGGGCCCGCTTCGACCTCCTGGTGACCGACATCGCACTCGGCGCGGGGATGCGCGGCACGCAGCTGGCGGCAGAAGCGCAACGACGGCTGCCCGGACTGTCCGTCCTGCTGATGTCGGGCTTTTCGTCGGAGCTGCTCGATGCCGATCGAGACTCGCCCAGCGATTGGGAACTGCTGCGCAAGCCCTGCTCGCGGGGGGAGCTGACCAGTGCGGTGGCGAAGGCGATCGGCGAACGGCCGCGAGGGTAGTGCGGCCGTCATGCGCCCTCCCCGAGGCCACGCTTGCGCAAAGTCAATACCCCAGCCCGTGGAGCGGCTAGCCTTGCCACGATGACGTCCGCTCAAGGCGACGTCGTTCTCCATGACCCCAGCTTCCCGCGCGTCCGACCCGGTGGGCGCACCGGCCCCAGATCGCCGCGCCGACACGGAACTGCTCCTGAAAGCAGAGTCCCTGGCCGCTGCATCGCTCTCGGGCAGGCTTTCGACCCCGTTGCGCGGCAGGAACATCGGGATCCTGTGCGAGGACGCGGGCAGCCCCGCGGCAACGCTGTTCGCGAGCGCGGCATCCGAGCTCGGAGCCCATGTGGTGTGCATCCCGATCACGCTGACCGATCGCAGTCCGCTGACGGTCATTCGCGACACAGCCGCCCTGTTGTCGCGTCTCTACGACGCCGTCGAATGCCTCGACATGCCTCCCCTGCTGGTCGAGCTGATGCAGGAGTCTGCGGACGTCCCGCTGTTCTTCGGCCTGTCCTCCGATGCGCACTGGACGGCCGCATTGGCGACCCGGATGATCCGCCGCTCAGGCCCGCAGTCGTCCGCACGGCGCCACATGCTGCAGGCCGCGCTCGTCCAGGCACTGCCTTCCTAGCCTGGCAATGAACTGCGGCGGACTCACCCATCAATCCAGCACTGGAGCCGCCCCATGTCACCCCACGACCTCTACCTGAAAAAACGCGTCACGCCGGCGGAAGCCGTCGACGTCATCCGCGACGGCGACTCCGTCGTCGTGCCGACGGGCGTGGGCGAACCTCCTGCGCTCCTGACCGCGCTGTCGCAGCGACGCCGCGAGTGGCACGACGTCAAGGTGTCCCAGATCCTGGCGATGCGCCCCTACGAGTACATCGACCAGGCCACGGTTGCGAACGTGCGCCACGTCGCGCTGTTCTTCGGTGGCGCGACACGTGCCGGCGGCCAGGCGGGTTGGATCGACTTCACGCCCAACTGCTTTTCGGAGATCCCGCCGATGATCGAACGTGGCCTGATCGGCGCGGACGTGGTGCTCACGATGGCCTCGCCCATGGATGCCCACGGCTGGTTCAGCATCAGCCTGGGCACGGACTACACCCTGGCGGCCATTGCCAAGGCTCGTGCCGTCGTCCTCGAGGTCAATCCGAACGTGCCGTTCACCGGCGGCAACTGCCATGTGCATGTCTCGCAGGTGGCGGCGCTGGTCGAGAGCGATGCGCCGGTGCTGGAGGTCGGGCTGCCGAAGATCGGCCCGGTACAGCAGGCGATCGGCGACCTGGTGGCGGAGATGATCCCCGACGGCGCGACCCTGCAGATCGGCTACGGCGGCATCCCCGACGCCGTCGTGATGCAGCTCACCCGCAAGCACGACCTCGGCGTGCACACCGAGATGCTGGGCGACGGCATCCTGAAATTGATCGAGTGCGGCGCCATCACGAATCGGCGCAAGAACTGGCAGCCCGGCAAGACCATCGCGACCTTCGCGCTCGGGTCGGCGAAGCTCTACCGCTTCATGGATCGCAACCCGTCGGTCGAGATGCACCCAGTCGACTTCACCAATTCGCCGGGCATGGCGTCGCGCAACGACAACCTGATGGCGATCAACGCCACGCTGCAGGTCGATCTTCTCGGCCAGTGCGGCTCGGAGAGCCTGGGCGGCGCACCTTATTCCGGCACCGGCGGACAGACCGATTTCGTGCGCGCCGCCAACGAGTCGCGCGGCGGAAAGTCCTTCATCGTGCTCCCCTCCACGGCGGTGGGCAACACGATCTCCCGCATCGTCGCGACACTGGCGCCGGGCACCCACGTCACGACGGGCAAGAACGACGTCAACTACGTCGTCACCGAATACGGCGTGGCGCAGCTGCGAGGCAAGTCGGCGAAAGAGCGTGCGCGCGAAGTGATCGCCATCGCTCACCCCGACTTTCGTGCCGGGTTGACCGAGCAGGCGCGCCGGATGGGCAGGCTCTGAACCGTGCTTCGGACTCTGGCCTCATACTGGCCTCGACATGCCAATCAACTACGCGCGCAGTCTCACCGGCGGACGCCGTACCCTCCGCGCCGACAAGCAGCTGGGGCTCGCCCTGGCCTTCGTGGCCGGCGCCATCAACGCCGGCGGTTTCCTGGCGGTGGCGCAATACACCTCGCACATGACCGGCATCGTCTCGGCCATGGCCGACAACCTTGCCCTCGGCAGCCGTGGCCTCTTCTGGAGCGCATCGGGCGCCCTCGCGTCCTTTCTCCTCGGCGCGGCCTGCTCTTCGGCCATGGTCAACTTCGCGCGCCGGCGCCGCATGGGCAGCCTGTATGCGTTTCCCCTCCTGCTGGAAGCCGTCCTGCTGCTGTGCTTCGGCGTCTTCGGCTCCCGCCTCGCCTCGATCGACAGCCTGCCGGTGCCGGCGATCGTGATGCTTCTGTGTTTCATCATGGGCCTGCAGAACGCCGTGATCAGCAAGCTCTCGAAGTCCGAGATCCGCACAACACACATCACGGGGACCGTCACCGACATCGGCATCGAGCTGGGCAAGGCGCTCTACTGGAACGCGCCCGGCACGCTTGCCCAGCACCGGGTCGTCGGCAACTGGAACAAGCTGCGCTTTCTCGCCTTGCTCGCGACATGCTTTTTCCTGGGCGGCGTGGCGGGCGCCCTGGGCTTCAAGCATCTGGGCTACATCTCGACCGTTCCACTCGCCGTGCTGCTGATCGCCCTCGCCGGCGTCCCAGCCATCGACGACGCCCGCGCGACCCTGCGACGCCGGCTGCGCAGACGGCGGGCGTCCTGATCCGGACGTTGCGCTCGCCCGCGCAGCCGGACTGCCGCGCCTGGCCCAGGCGGGATAGGGGGTGCGACCCGCGCAGCGACTGATCTCGCGCAAGGCCCAGGTCGTCCGGCACTGCTTCAATCGACGTCATGACCCCTTCCCGGAGACTGCCATGAAAGTCGGTTCACTCTGCAAGCGCGCGATCGTCGCGGTCGATGCCGGCGCCACGCTGCGCCAGGCCGCGAAGGTGATGCTCGCACGCCATGTCGGCGCGCTGCTCGTGACCGTCGAGGGTGATGGGCGCCGCGACGCCTTGGGGCTGGTCACGGACCGGGACCTGGTCATCGCCTGCGTCGCACGCGAGCTGGCACCGTCCGAGGTGTTCGTCGGCGCGATCGCCACTCAGCCGTTGGTCTCCATCGCCGCGACGGCTAGCGCCTCCGAAGCGGCCGCACTCATGCACTCGTCCGGCGTGCGCCGGTTGCTGGTCACCGACGGCCATGGCGAGGTCACCGGCCTGCTGTCCAGCGACGATCTCCTGGACGCCTTGCTCGAACCCCTGCAGATGCTGGCGGGCGCCCTGCGGGTCAACGTCGCGCGGGAGGAGACGCTGCGCGGCGATGCCCCGCCGCCCTCGAGCCGACGCCTCTTCCTGCCGCTGGCGGATCCACCGGTATTGGTGTGATGTCCTCGAGACGGCGTCCGGGCGACACGATGACCCCCAACACCGGCACGATCGTCGCGGTGCGAGGAAGCGTCGTCGACGTGCGCTTCGACGCCGCATTGCCCGCCATCCGCAGCCTGCTGCGCACCGGGCCGCGAGGCGGGGTCGCGATCGAGGTGCTCGCGCAGCTCGACGCATGGCGCGTGCGCGGCATCGCGTTGACCTCGACGCAAGGCCTGGCTCGCGGCATGGCGGTGAAAGACACCGGCGTCCCTCTGCAGGCGCCGGTCGGCCACGCGATCCTGTCGCGCATGTTCGACGTGTTCGGCCGGCCGATCGACCGGCTGCCGGCCCCCGAAGGCGTCCAGTGGCGGTCCGTGCACCGCGAGCCTCCCGCGCTGACGCATCGGTCGACGCAGTCGGTCGTCTTCGAGACAGGCATCAAGGCCATCGACGTGCTGCTTCCGCTGGAGACCGGCGGCAAGGCCGGCCTGTTCGGAGGCGCGGGGGTCGGCAAGACGGTCCTGCTCACCGAGCTGATCCACAACATGGTCGGACACCACGACGGTGTCAGCATCTTCTGCGGCATCGGCGAACGCTGTCGCGAGGGCGAGGAGCTCTACCACGACATGAAGGAAGCTGGCGTGCTTCCGGACATGGTGATGGTCTTCGGCCAGATGGACGAGCCGCCCGGCGCGCGCTTCCGGGTGGGACACGCCGCACTCACGATGGCGGAGTACTTTCGCGACGAAGAGCACCGCGACGTGCTGCTCCTGATCGACAACATCTTCCGCTTCATCCAGGCCGGCTCGGAGATCTCCGGCCTGATCGGCCAGATGCCGTCCCGGCTCGGCTACCAGCCGACGATGGGCACCGAGCTGTCGGGACTGGAGGAGCGCATCGCCAACACCGACAGCGGCGCGATCACCTCGATCCAGGCGGTCTACGTTCCCGCCGACGATTTCACCGATCCGGCAGCGGTACACACCTTCTCGCACCTGTCGGCTTCCATCGCGCTGTCGCGCAAGCGCGCGAGCGAAGGGCTCTACCCCGCCGTCGATCCGTTGCAGTCCAACTCCAAGATGGCGACACCGGGGATCGTCGGCGCGCGCCACTACCAGCTCGCTCAGGACATGCGCCGGACGCTGGCGCAGTACGCGGAGCTGAAGGACATCATCGCCATGCTGGGCCTCGAGCAGCTGGCGCCGGAGGATCGCAGCCTCGTCGGCCGTGCGCGGCGCCTGGAGCGCTTCCTGACACAACCCTTCTTCACGACGGAACAGTTCACCGGTACCCCCGGCAAGGCGGTCACCCTGAAGGATTCGCTCGACGGGTGCGAACGCATCCTGCGCGACGAGTTCAAGGACTATCCGGAGAGCGCGCTGTACATGATCGGCGCGATCGATGAGGCGCGCGCCCGCACGTCGGTCGTGGTCGGTCCTGCAACGGAGCCGGCGCTCGCCGCGGCCACCCATGCATCTTGAAGTGCTGCTGCCCTTCAGCGTCTTCCTCCAGGCAGGCGACGTGTCGCGCATCGTCGCCGAGAGCCCCGGAGGCTCGTTCGGCCTGCTGCCGCATCGGCTGGACTGCGTCGCGGCACTCGAGCCCGGCATCCTCACCTTCGAGACGGCCGACGGCGGCGAGACCTTCATCGCGGTCGACGCGGGCATCCTGGTCAAGTGTGGCGACGGCGTGCGGGTGTCGGTGCGACGCGCCTTGGCGAACGGCGACCTCGCGCAGCTGCGCGAAGCCGTCGAGCGCGAGTTCCGGACGCTCGACGAACAGGCGCGCACCCTGCGCACGGTCCTTGCCAAGCTGGAGTCGGGCTTCGTCAGTCGACTGGCGACGCTGCGCCATGGCTGATCGCGACGACATCGATTCGCGCCTTCCGGCGCAGGTGGGCCTCAAGGCGGACCGCAAGCTCGACGCGCGCCGTCGCGGCGCGCCGGGCGTCTGGCCGGGCCTGGGGATGATGGGGCTCGTCGGCTGGTCCGTCGTCATCCCGACGCTTGCCGGCGCCGCGCTCGGAAGGTGGCTCGACACCCATCATGCAGGGGGGCATCCCTGGACGCTGGCCCTGCTGATCGCCGGGCTCACGCTGGGCTGCTTCAACGCGTGGCACTGGGTCGCGCGCGAAGACGAGGCCATCCATCGCAAGCCAGGGGAACATGATGCGCGCGGCTGATCTCATGACCTGGCTGCTTTGCGCGCTCGGCGGCGTCGCGTCGGGCGTCTTCTACTTTGGTGGACTGTGGTGGACGGTGCGCGCCATCGTCGGCTCGCCGCGTTCGGTGCTCCTGCAGTTGGCCAGCCTGTTGCTTCGCACCGCGGCGGCGCTGGTCGCCTTCTACTGGATCGGTGGCGGCGACGCCAGGCGGCTCGTTGCCTGCCTGGCGGGCTTCGTGCTGGCGCGGGCCATCGTCGCTCGCTGGGTACGAACCCCAGCGCCGTCCGTTCCGTTCAGGGAGGCGCCACGTGAGACTCGGCCCTGACCAATGGATCTTCTGGCAGCACGGCATCGCCAGGCTCGACGCGACGATCGTCTTCACCTGGGCGCTGATGGCGGCCCTCGCCCTCTGCGCCTGGCTCGTCACCCGTCGGCTGTCGACCAGCCACCAGCGTTCGCGCTGGCAGAACGTGCTCGAGATCGTCGTCACCGGCATCGAATCGCAGATCGCCGACGTCGGGTTGCGCAGGCCACGCGTCTACCTGCCCTTCGTCGGAACGCTGTTCCTGTTCGTGGCGGCGTCCGCCCTCTGCACCATCGTCCCGGGCTTCGAGCCGCCCACGGGTTCGCTGTCGACCACCACGGCCTTGGCGATCTGCGTGTTCGTGGCGGTTCCGCTCTACGGGATTCGAGGACGCGGCCTGCGCGGCTACCTGCGCACCTACCTCGATCCGACGCCGATGATGCTGCCGTTCAACATCATCAGCGAGCTCTCGCGCACGTTGGCGTTGGCGGTGCGGCTGTTCGGCAACATGATGAGCGGCGCGATGATCCTCGGGATCCTGCTGACGATCACGCCCTTCGTGTTCCCGGTCGTCATGACGGCACTGGGCCTGCTGACCGGCATGGTGCAGGCCTACATCTTCTCGATCCTCGCGACGGTCTATCTCGCCGCCGCCGTCAACACCGACGAGCGCCCCGATGCCCCGGTCTCGACACCCCCTCCTTGAACCCGATGAAAGCAGGAACTCCATGGACAGCATGACCATCATCGCGGTGGCGTCGATCGCCATCGCGGGCCTCACGACCGGCTTCGGTTGCATGGGCCCCGCGTTCGCCGAAGGTCGCGCGGTCGCCACCGCGCTCACCGCGCTCGCCCAGCAACCCGACGCCTCCGCCACCATCACCCGAACGCTGTTCGTCGGACTGGCGATGATCGAGTCGACCGCGATCTACTGCTTCGTGGTGTCGATGATCCTGATCTTCGCCAATCCGTTCTGGAACGCCGCGATCGCCCACGTCGCCGGGAAGTGAGCCATGCTGATCGACTGGTTCACCGTCGGCGCGCAAGTCCTCAACTTCGTCATCCTCGTCTGGCTGTTGAAGCGTTTCCTCTATCGGCCGGTGCTCGATGCCATCGACGCGCGCGAAGCGCGCATCGCGCAGCAGATCGCCGAGGCGACGGCGACGCAGGCCTCGGCGCTGCGCGAGCAGGAGGATTTCAAGCGCCGCAACGAGGACCTCGACGCGCGCCGCGAGGCGCTTCTGAAGCAGGCGACGGTCGACGCGGAGGCCGAACGACAGCGCCTGGCCGAAGCGGCGCGCGAGGTTGCCGATGCCGCGGCCACGCGTCGGCGGGACGCGGAGCGCCATGAGTCCGAGCGTCTGCGCCGCGGGCTCGCGGAGCGCACGCGTGCCGAGGTCTTCGCGATCGCGCGGCGGGTTCTGGCCGACCTGGCGGAGACGTCTCTGGACGAGCGCGTCGCCGCCGTCTTCCTGCGCCGCCTCTGCGCATTGGAGGCCGCCACGCTGACATCGCTGGCCTCCGGGCTGGACGCGGCCATGCCGCGCGCGACGGTGCGCAGTGCCTTCGTGCCGAACGACGCGCAGCGCGAGGTCTTGCGCCGCGCCGTCGTTGCGGCGCTGGCACCTGGCGTCAAGGGAGCCGCCTCGTCGATCGACGTCGTATTCGAGACGGCGCCCGAGCTGCTCGGCGGCATCGAGTTGGTCGTCGGTGGACGCAAGCTGGGGTGGAACGTCGCGGAGTACATGGATGCGCTCGAACAGGTACTGGATCCCGTGACGCCCACCCCCCAGCCCGACGAACGTGCCGTCGCGGCGGATGCGGTTGTCCCCCTTCTGGAAGCCGCCGCATGAGCACGCAAGCCGGCGCTCTCGGCGACGTCGTCGACGACGTCTTCGCGGCGATGGGCCGATCGCGCGCCGCCTTTTCGCCAACGCTCGAATTGCGCGAAACCGGCGTGCTGATCAGCGTGTCCACCGGCGTCGCGCAAGTCTCGGGGCTGCCGGGCACCGGCTTCGACGAGTTGCTGCGGTTCACCGGCGGATCGCTGGGCATCTCGTTCAACCTCGACGAGGAGGCCATCGGCGTGATCCTGCTCGACGACAGCTGGAAGCTGCACGCGGGCGACCAGGTCGCGCGAACCGGACGCGTGATGGACGTCGCGGTCGGCGACGCCCTCCTGGGCCGGGTGATCGACCCGTTGGGCAATCCGCTCGACGATCTCGGCCCGATCGATGCCGGGGCGCGCCGGCCGATCGAATGCGCTGCCGTGCCCATCATGGACCGTTCCGCCGTGAACGAGCCGCTGCAGACCGGCATCAAGGTCATCGACGCACTGATTCCCGTCGGTCGAGGACAACGCGAACTGATCCTCGGCGACCGGCAGACGGGCAAGACGGCCATCGCGATCGACACCATCCTCAACCAGCGCGGCCAGGACGTGCTGTGCGTCTACTGCGCGATCGGCCAGCGCGCGTCCGCGGTCGCCAAGGTCATCGCGACGTTGAAGGCGCACGGGGCGCTCGCCTGGACCGTCGTCGTCGTCGCCGCCGGCGACCGCCCCGCGGGACTGTCCTATATCGCGCCCTACGCGGCCACCAGCATCGCCGAGCATTTCATGGAGGCCGGGCGCGACGTCCTGATCGTCTACGACGACCTCATGCAGCACGCGCGCGCGTACCGCGAGCTGTCGCTGCTGCTGCGGCGCCCGCCGGGGCGCGAGGCCTTTCCGGGCGACATCTTCTATCTTCATTCACGGCTGCTCGAGCGGTCCACGCATTTGTGCACCGAGCGCGGGGGCGGCTCGCTCACCGCGCTGCCGATCGTGGAAACCGAGGCACAGGACATGTCGGCCTACATCCCGACCAACCTGATCTCCATCACCGACGGCCAGATCTACCTCTCGCCGACCCTGTTCGAGCTCGGCGCGCTGCCGGCCATCGACATCGGCCAGTCCGTCTCGCGGGTCGGAGGCAAGGCGCAGCGCGCCGGATTTCGCGCGCTGGCGGGCGACCTCAAGCTCGCCTATGCGCAATTCGAGGAGCTCGAGACGTTCTCGCGTTTCGGCGCGCGGCTCGACGAAGCCAGCAGGAAATCGATCGAGCACGGGCGGCGGTTGCGTGCATGCCTTCAGCAGCCGGAGTCTCGACCGATCCCTGTCGTGGAGCAGCTGCTGCTTCTCCAGGCGCTCGCCGCGGGGCTGTTCGACGACGTTGCGCTCGCGAGGATGCCCGAGGCCGAGGCGGCGGTGCGCGCGTGCGCCGATCGCCTCGTGCCCGCGCTGCGCGACAAGCTCCAGGGCGCCGCAGCCTTGGCAGACGCGGAGGCGAAGGAGATCGCCGCGGTCGCACGCAGCGCGCTGGAGCCGTTCCGCGCACCCGGCACCGCCCCGGCCGGCGGAGCGTCCGATCCGACAACGCCGCCGGCGGCTCCCCCGCCGTCGAGCCCCTCTGCAAACAGGCAGCCATGACCGAATCGACCGCCGGCCTGCGGCACCAGATCTCCGGCGCCACCGATCTGCAGTCCGTCGTTCGAACGATGCGGGCCCTCGCGGCGTCGAACATCGGACACTACGAGCGAGCCGTCGCGGCGCTGGTCGGCTACGACCGCACGATCGAGCTGGGGCTTGGCGTCTGCCTGCGCGCCCAGGTCGAACTCGCCGAGACCGCTGCCGATCTCCCCGTCCGACGCACGAACCGCCGACATGCCGCCGGCGTGATCGTCTTCGGGTCGGACCAGGGCCTGGTGGGCCCGTTCAACGACACGATCGCAGAGTATGCGATCGCCACATCGCCAGGATTGCAACGAGCGGCCGTCTGGGCGGTCGGAGATCGCATCGCGTCGCGCCTCGCCGAGGCCAGCGTCCCGGTGATCAAGTCCTATCCGGTGCCCACTTCCGTCGAATCCATCGAGACGCTGGTCGGCCGCCTCCAGCTCGACATCGAGACGCACCCGAGCCAGCTCGAGGAGCCGCAGCTTCAGGCCTTCCACAATCGACCTCTGCCCGGCGCGCTCTATCAGCCGACGGGTCGACGTTTGCTGCCGCTGGATGCGACGTGGATCTCGACGATGACCGCCGTGCCCTGGCCCGCCACCAGCCTGCCCGAGGTCGTGGGGGACACCGCCGCCACCCTTCGCGCACTCGTGCGCGAATACCTGTTCGTCTCGCTGTACCGGGCCTGCGCCGAGTCCCTGGCGAGCGAGAACGCGAGCCGCCTGGCGGCCATGCAGCGAGCCGACAAGAGCATCGATGATCTGCTCGAGACCTTGCGGGGAAGCTTCGCGCGACTGCGCCAGGGCGTCATCGACGCCGAGCTGTTCGACGTGACCTCGGGCTACGAGGCGCTGTCGCCACGCCGGGCCTGATTCATTGCAGCGTGGCGCATTCGGGCGCCAGGCATTGCTGCACGAAGCCGTCCAGCGCGGCGACGTCGGGAATGCGGATGTCGCGCCGGCCCTTGTCGGCGAAGTGGATCAGGCCTTCGCGCGCGAAGCGCGACAGCGCGCGGCTCACGGTTTCCAGCGTCAGCCCGAGGTAGCTGCCGATCTCGGCGCGCGTCATGCGCATCATGATGTGGTCGGTGCGCAACCCGCGGCGCGCGAGCGACTGGGCCCAGGTGCGCAGGAAGTCGGCGACGCGCGCGTCCGCCGGCAGCGTGCACACCGACATCAGCGAGTTGCGGTCGCCGACGATCTCGCGGCTCATGGCGCTGTGCAGCGCGGCCATCAGGCGCGGACGCGCGGCACAGGCGGTGAGAAGCGCGTCGTAGGGGATGGCCCAGACCTCGCCCGTGTCCATCGTGATCGCGTCGCAATCGTGCATGGCGTCGGCGATGCCGTCGAAGCCGAGCCAGTCGCCGCGGAACTTGAGGCTGACGATCTGGTCGCGGCCGTCGGCAGACAGATTGACCATCTTCACGAAGCCGGAGTTCAGGACGTACAGGTGGCTGAAGGCCTGGCCCGCCTGGTAGACCGCGTCACCTGCGCGCACCAGCCGGCGCTGCACCGGGAACGCGTCGGCCACGAGCGCCAGCATGTCGGCGACGCGGCGCATGTGCGCGGCGGCCTCGTCGAGCTCGCCCAGGACGACGGTGGGGATGGGGGCGCGGCGAAGCTCCGCGGTCGTGGCATGGGACGTGGCGGGAGCGAACATGAGGGCAGTCCTTGCGTTGCTTTGGGATGTCCTCAGCTTAGGCAGGCACCCGCTCGCCTCGACCAACGCCGCGCATCACCGTGTGACGCTCGGTAAATGGCGTGTAACAGGGCAAGGTCCGCGCGGGGACCGGCGTCAGGCCGCCAGCGTCGCCATGAGGGGGATGTCACCGAACGCGACCGTGGTGCCGCACAGCGCGATCGCCGCTGCGCGGTGCGTCACGACGATCAGCCCCTGGCCGGTCGCGTCCAGCCTGGCCTTCAACGAGCGCAGGACGGCCGCCTCCGTGACGTCGTCCAGGCCCGCGGTGGGCTCGTCCAGCAACAGCCACGGCGCGTCGCGCAGGAGCGCGCGCGCGAGTGCGAGGCGCCGACGCTCGCCGCCGGACAGGCGCGCGCCGTCCTCGCCCAGCCAGGTATCCAGACCCTGGGGCAGCTCGCGCACGCGCTCGGCCAGCGACGCGTCCGACAGCGCTTGCCACATCGCGGCGGCATCGCCGTCGCCGGCCAGGGCGAGGTTCTCGCGCACCGTGCCGGCGATCAGGCGCGCGTCCTGCGGCAACCAGGCGAAGGTGTCGCGCAGCGTCGTCGCGGGCAGGCCGGCGGCGTCGCGTCCGTCGATGTGGATGGCGCCCGGCGCGACCTGGCGCAGGCCCATCAGGGTCTCGACGAGCGTTGTCTTGCCGCAGCCCGAGGGCCCGGTCACCGCGATGCGCGCACCGGCCGCCAGGCGCGCGGCGATCGGTCCGGAAAGGACGATGGAGGGCCTTGGCGCCAGTACGGCGGCCAGCGGGAACGGCGACGGGCCGATCAGCAAGTCGTCGAGCCGACGCCGTGCCTCGCCTGCGACGCCGCGGTGGGCGAGCGCCCGCAGCAGCGGTGCGGCCCCATCGACGGTCATCGCGGCCGCGAGCCCCGCGAGCGCCGCCTGCGGCGCGCCGGCCCCGCGGGCGAACCACAGCGCGCCGCAGGCGGCCAGGCCGACGGCGGTCGCCTGCACGAGCTCGAACAACGCGAGCGTCGAAGCGTGGTGGCGTTGCGCCAGATCGAGCGCGACGCTGCAGCGCGCAGCGGTCTCGCCGGCCCAGCCTTCGAGCGCGTAGCAACGCAGTTCGACCTGCGACGATTCGAGAAAGGCCAACTGCTCCTTCAAGGCGCCTGTGGCCCGGCGAACGGCGACGGCCGTCGTCGTGGCGCGCGCCGACAGCAGGCTGGCCGCCAGCAAGAGCCCGGCCAGGCAGGCGAGCGTCCACAGTGCGGCGGCACCGCCCGCGAGCGCGGCCAGGCCCACGCCGGCGAGCGCCGCGGCGCTCGCGCCTGCCACGGCGCTGCGCTGCGCGAGCCGCAACTCGATCGCCTGCACGTCCTGCACCAGCGCCGTGGCGGCCTCGCCCGAGGCGATCGCCAGCGCGCGCTCGGGCGCCACGCGCATGATCGCGGCGAACAGCGCCGGACGCACGCTTGCCAGGGTACGCAGCGCGGCATCGTGCCCGATCAGGCGTTCGCCGTAGCGCGCCGCCGTGCGCGCGATCGCGAGCAGCCGGATCGCAGCGCTGGGCAGCATGTAGTTGAACGCGGCGGCCACGGCGATGCCGGCCATGCCCGCGGCGGCCGAGGCCGCGATGAACCAGCCCGACACGCCCAGCAGGAACACCGCGGCGAGCCCCAGCACGACGGCGCACGCCGAGGCGCGCCGGAAGCGCCGCGACTCGCGCGCGCAACCCTCGGCCAGCAGCGAGTCCAGGGCGCCCCTCATCGCATGTCTCCCAGGCGGATCACGACGTCGGCCAGCGCAGCCACGCGCTCGCTGTGCGTTGCGATGAGCGTCGTGCGCCCCGCGCGCGCGCGGGCGATCGTGATGATCAACGCCGCCTCGGCGTCGACATCGAGATGGGCCGTCGGTTCGTCGAGCAACCAGATCGAGGCGGGCTTGAGCAGCGCCCGCGCCAGCGCGAGACGGCGTCGCTCGCCGCCGGACAGGTAGCCGCCGCGTTCATCGAGGTGCGCATCGAGACCGCCGACGCGTCGCAGCAAGACGGCGCCGAGGCCGGCACCGGCGACGGCCTCGGCGATGGCGTGCGGCTCGGCCCCGGGCGCCGCGAGCAACAGGTTGTGGCGCAGGCTCCCGGGCACGATCAGGGTCGTCTGTCCGACCCAGGCGGCCCGCGCGGCGACGCCGTGTTGCTCCTCCAGCGGTTCGCCATCGATCAGCACCCGGCCTGCGGCCAGTGGCGCCATGCCCAGCAGCAGCCGCAGCACGCTCGTCTTGCCGCTGCCCGACGGTCCGACGAGCGCGAGCGTCTGGCCGGGGCGCAACTCGAACGACAGACCCGCGACGACGTCGCGCACCTCGTCCTCGAAGCGGATGGCGACGCCCTCGAAACGAATGGCAGGCGCGCGCAGGCAGGCGGGCGACGGCGGCGCGGCCGATGCGCGCGGCGTGCCCTCGAACGCCTCGATCCGCGCGGCCGCGGCCAGCGCCGCGGAGCGGTCGTGGTACGCCGCCGCGAGACGCCGCATCGGCGCGTAGAACTCGGGCGCGAGCGCCAGCACGAAGAACGCGCGGCCCAGGTCGAGCCGCTCGGGCACGTGGAATGGCAACAGCCCCAGCAGGTTGAAGCCTGCATACACGGCCACCAGCGCGACGCTCAACGCGGAGAAGAACTCCAGCACCGCCGACGACAGGAACGCCACGCGCAACACGGCGACGGTGCGTCGCGCGACTTCGGCGGCGGCATCCGCCAGTCGCCGCGTCTCGCGCGCCTCGGCCCGGAACGCCAGCACCACCGGCAGCGCCCGCAGCCGGTCGACGAACAGGCCGGACAGGCGTGCCAACGCCGCGAACTGCCGCTGCGACTGCGCCGCCGAGGCCATGCCGAACGCCATCAGCGCGACGAAGGGCACGAAGGTGAGCACCAGGACCAGCGCCGAGATGGGGCTCGCGACGGCGGTGGCTGCCAGCACCACCAGCGGCGCGACCGCCGCCGCGCGCCGCGCCGGCAGGAAGCGCGCGACGTAGCCGTCGATCGCATCGACTTCGTCCACCGCGACGTTCAGGAGCGACGCGGTCGCGGCATCGCCGCCTCGCACGCCGGCCGACCTGTCCAGCGCCGTTGCCACGACGCGGCGGCGCAGGCCCGCGCGTACCGACTCCGCGGAACGCGCTCCCACGCGCGTGGCGAGCAATGCAAGCATGCCGCGCAGCACGGCACCCGCCACGGCCAATGCGAGCCAGCCGGCCAGGGGGCGATGCGCGACGAGCGCTTGCAAGGCCCCGGCCAGCCCGCCCGCGAAGCAGATCGCGGCGGCGGCGTCGGCCACGAGCAGCGCGGAGGAGACCCGGATCCCGCGCACGCCGCCGGTGGCCCCGGCCAGGAAGTGCGTGGCGGGATCGGGAGGATGTGCTGCGTCGGCCATGTCGCAACGATCGCCGAACTGCGACCGCCGTCCCTTGCGCGATCTCAAGCCGGCGCGCGGTCGCGCGCCGTATCTTCCGGGCACTCCGAGAACGCTCAGGCAAACACAAAGGTCACTCCATGGAATCCGGCATCGTGGATCTCTCGAGGTTGCAGTTCGCGCTCACCGCGCTCTATCACTTCCTCTTCGTCCCGCTGACGTTGGGGATGTCCGTCATGCTGGTGATCATGGAGTCCATCTACGTGATGACCGACCGCCCCGTGTGGCGCGACATCACCCGGTTCTGGGCCAGGCTGTTCGGCATCAACTTCGTGCTGGGCGTCGCCACCGGCCTCACGATGGAATTCCAGTTCGGCACCAACTGGTCGTACTTCTCGCACTACGTGGGCGACATCTTCGGCGCCCCGCTGGCCATCGAGGGACTGATGGCCTTCTTCCTCGAGGCGACGATGGTGGGCGTGATGTTCTTCGCCTGGGATCGCCTGTCCAAGGTCGCCCATCTGGTCGTCACGTTCCTCGTCGCGCTGGGCACCAACCTGTCGGCGCTGTGGATCCTCGTGGCCAACGGCTGGATGCAGAACCCGACCGGCGCCACGTTCAACCCCGACACGATGCGCATGGAGGTGAACGACTTCGGCGCCGTGCTGATGAACCCGATCGCGCAGGCCAAGTTCGTCCACACGGTCAGTGCCGGCTACGTGATCGCGTCGGTGTTCGTGCTGGGCATCTCGGCCTTCTACCTGTTGCGCGGCCGCTTCGTGCCGATCGCGACGCGCTCGATGACCGTCGCCGCGGCCTTCGGCCTTGCCGCGTCGCTGTCGGTGGTGGTGCTGGGCGACGAGAGCGGCTATGCGCTCACCGACAACCAGAAGATGAAGCTCGCCGCGATCGAGGCCGCCTGGCACACCGCGCCCGCGCCGGCCGGCATCACGCTGGTCGGCATCCCCGACACCGACGCGCGCGAGACGCGCTACAAGGTCGAGATCCCCTGGGTGCTCGGCATGATCGCCACGCGCAGCCTCGACAAGGAGGTCGAGGGCATGTCCGAGCTGGTGCTCAAGGCCCAGGAACGCATCGCGTCCGGTGTGCTCGCCTACGACGCGGTGGAGCGCTTGAAGGTGACGCCCGCCGACGTGCCCGCCCGGGCGCAGTTCGAGGCCCACAAGCGCGACCTCGGCTATGCGCTGCTGCTCAAGCGCGTCGTGGCCGACCCGCGCCGGGCCTCGCCGCAGCAGATCGCCGCCACCGCCTGGGACACCGTGCCCAACGTGCCACTGATGTTCTGGGCCTTCCGTGCGATGGCGCTGATCGGCTTCGCGATGATCGCGCTGTTCGCGACCGCCTTCGTTCTCTGCTCGTTGCGCAGGCACGCCCGCGTGCGCTGGTTCTGGCGCCTCGCCGTGCTCGCCTTGCCTCTGCCGTGGCTCGCAGCCGAGCTCGGCTGGGTGGTCGCTGAAATGGGCCGCCAGCCGTGGGCCATCGACGGCGTGCTGCCGACCTTCCTCGCCACGTCGTCCCTGACTCGCGCCGAGCTCTGGACGACACTCGTCGGGTTCACCGCACTCTACGGCGGCCTGGCCGTGATCGAGGTGCGGCTGATGCTGGCGGCGATCGCGCACGGCCCGTACGACCACGTCGATCCGCAGCCGGCAGCCGGCCCGCTGCCTGCGACGCCGATGGCCGCCTGAACGATCCCAAGGACACATCATGAACTTCCTCGACCTCGAGACGCTTCGCGTCATCTGGTGGCTGTTGCTGGGCGTGCTGCTCATCGCCTTCGCGCTGACCGACGGCTACGACCTGGGCGTGGCCGCCCTGCTCCCCTTCGTCGCGCGCACCGACCTCGAGCGCCGCATCGCGATCAATTCCGTCGCCCCCAACTGGGAGGGCCACCAGGTGTGGTTCATCCTCGGCGGCGGGGCGATCTTCGCGGCGTGGCCGTTCGTCTACGCGGTGAGCTTCTCCGGCTTCTATCTGGCGATGTTCGTGGTGCTGTCCGCGCTGATCCTGCGGCCGGTCGGCTTCAAGTACCGTTCGAAGCGGCCCGACCCCGCATGGCGCACGCGCTGGGACTGGGCACTGTTCGTCGGCGGCCTGGTGCCCGCGCTGGTGTTCGGCGTCGCGGTCGGCAATGTGCTGCTGGGGGTGCCATTCCGTCTCGACTCGGACCTGCGCTCGTTCTACGACGGCAGCTTCCTCGGCCTGTTCACGCCCTTCGCGTTGCTGGGCGGCCTGGTGTCGGTGGCGATGCTGGTGCTTCACGGCAGCACCTGGCTCGTTCTGAAAGTCGAGCCCGGACCGGTGCAGGCGCGCGCGCGCCGGTTCGGCACCGTGGCGGCACTGGCCAGCCTGGTGCTCTACGCGCTGGGCGGCGTGTGGCTGGCGTTCGGCACCATCGGCTACCGCATCGTCGCGGGCGGCGACCCGCTGGGGGCGTCCAATCCGCTGCGCACGACCTCGGAGGCTGCCGCCGGCGCCTGGCTCGCGAACTACGCGGCGCACCCGGTGCTGTGGATCGTCCCGGCGCTGGGCCTCCTCGGCGCCGCCATCGCGCTGGCAGGCATCCGCCGCGGGCTGGAGGGGCCGGCCTTCATCGGCTCCGGGCTGTCAGTGATCGGGATCATCGGCAGCGTCGGGGTCTCGATGTTTCCCTTCATCGTGCCCTCCAGCATCGACGCCCGCTCCAGCCTGACGGTGTGGAACGCGTCGTCCACCGGCCACACGCTGGCGATCATGCTGTTTTGCACCGCTGTCTTCCTGCCGCTGATCCTCGGCTACACGGCGTGGGCGCTGCGCGTGATGCGCGGACGCGTGACCAGCGCCGAGATCAGCGTCCATCCCGATCGCTACTGAAACCTCGAGGAGCAACTCTCATGTGGTATTTCACCTGGATCCTGGGCGTGGGCCTGGCCGCGGGCTTCGGCATCCTCAACGGCATGTGGCACGAGTTCCACTTGCCCGACGAGGTTCGGCCGCAGGTCGATGCCGACACATGACGCAACGAAACACGGATGAACCCGTTGTCGTTGGACCGGGAGACCCAAGTGCTCGCGGCACGCCAGAGATCGACCGGCCGTTCGCTTCCGATCCGGGGACGTTCTACGCCGTGTCGCAAGTACGCCTCGACGATCGCCAACGGGTGAGCGAGGTCGTGTGGAGTCAGGTCGATTCGGTGAGCAACCGCCGGTTGACCGACGAGACACGCGCACCGGTTGCCGACGTGGTAGGCGTGATCTACAACGGGGATTCCGTGTTCGCGGTCTTTCATGGCCAGGACGGCCATGTGCCGCGGCAGCGCTTCATGGTGGCGGAGCACGACGACGGCAATCGCTCGATCGTGCTCGAAGGCGTGGCCGGTTCGGCTTCCGATCTCGGGGCGATGAGTCGCATCGAAGGCTGAGCGCGCCCGTTGTGCGAACACTGACGTGAAGGGTCGTCGAGTCACGCATTGCTGCGCTCGCGAGCGGCAGCGACCAGCCGACTGCGGGTGCCGAGGCCTGTTGCACGCGACGAGGCACGCAGGCGTCCGGGCATCACGTCTCGACGAGGCGATCCCGTGCCCACGAAAGGCAGCGCGCTGGTTCGTCGGCTGGCTTGTCGAGACCCCCCAGGCTCCCGCATTGCCAGGGGGAGTCGTGATGCCAACTTTGAAGATTGGTCTGGATGGCGGGACTGGGTGCCATCCGATCGAATTTGCCCTGAACCACACCAGGACCGTCACCGTTGCCCGATGGTGAGGCGTGTCGGTCGTGGCGACGGGCGGTGCCGTGTTGTCGATCGGAGGCACGAAAGGTTGACCCATCGTGTGGCTGCCAGGCTACTGAAGTCCGGAGTTTCAACCTGCGCTCGATCGCGTGCCGGCGAGCTGGAGAATCAAAATGCGCCTTTCAATTCTTGTGGTCTCGATGGCCCTGGCTGCGATGCCTGCTGCGCCTGCGATGGCCCAGGTCAGCCTATCCTTCAACACGCCTGGCCTGAGCATCGGCGTGAATATCCCGACGTACCCGGACTTCGCGCAGGTGCCCGACTACCCGGTCTACTACACGCCTGGGCTGGCCACCAATCTCTTCTACTACGACGGCATGTACTGGCTGCTCGAGGGTGACAGCTGGTACGCGAGCACCTGGTACAACGGGCCCTGGCAGAGCGTGGACGCGCAAGGCGTGCCGCTGTTCGTGCTGCGCGTGCCCGTGCGCTACTACCGCAGCCCGCCGGCGTACTTCCGCGGCTGGCAGGGCGACGCGCCGCCACGCTGGGATGATCACTGGGGCCCCGATTGGTCACAGCACCATCGTGGCTGGGACCAATGGAATCGCCGCGACGCGCCGAGACCCGCCCCTCTGCCGACGTACCAGCGACAGTACAGCGGAGCTCGCTATCCGCAGGCCGAGCAACAGCAGGTGATACGCCAGCAACACGACAAGTACCAGCCACGCGACGCGGCCGTGCGCCAGCGCCTCCAGCAGGCCGCACAGCCCGCGCCCGCTCAGGCACGGCAGGCCGCAGCGCCGCAACAACCCGATCAACAGCATGCGCAACGGGAACAGCACCCGCAGCGTGAACAACAGCAAAAACCGCAGCAACAGCAGGCTCAGCAGGAGAAACAAGGTCAGCAACTGGCCCAGCACGAACAACAGCAAAAGCAGCAACAGCAGGCCCAGCAGGCCCAGCAGCAAAAGCAGACGCAACAGGAACAGCAGCAGAAGCAACAAGGTCAGCAGCTGGCCCAGCACGAACAACAGCAAAATCAGCAACAGCAGGCCCAGCAGCAAAAGCAGGCGCAACAAGAACAGCAGCAGAAGCAGGCCCAGCGTGAACAACAGCAGAGCCAGCAACAGCAGGCCCAGCAGAGCAAGGTGCAGCATCAGGAACGGGAGCAGCATGCCGCCGGCCGGGAGCCGGAACGCCCTGCGGCCGCTGCCCATGAACCCGCCAGGGAAGCGAAGCCGGCCCCCGAGCGGAACAAGGCTGACCAAGGCAGCGAGGACAACAAGAAGTAGCGCCTCGGAGGCCGGGCCACTGCTCGCACACCCTCGCTCGAGCACATGAGGTCGGAGCGCAGGTCGCTATTGCAGCCGTTCCAAGCTTCCAGAGCGTTGCAGTGGACGGCACATCGCCTCACTGCACTGGCCTGTCGGCGATGTTCGCTGGCTCACCTTCAACCCCTGGCTCGCTCTACCCAGCGTCGACCACCCAACGGGAACGATATGAAGTACTCATCATTGATTGCACTTGCGGCTGCCTTGATTGGCTTGTCCGGCTGCGTCGCCTATCCGCTGGATGACTATCCGCAGGGGGGTGAACATGGCGCTCGGCATGATCGGGATCGGGATCACGAACGTGATCACCGCGACGACCGCCACGACGACAACCGCGATCGCCACCCGGACTGCGACCCGCGACAGTCCGACTGCGCGCACCACTGACGCGTTCGTGTCCGGCGTTGCGGCTTGGGTGGGGTCCATCGCTCAGGGGCCGGCCGCCGGGCAAGGCGAGTTGCCGAGTGAAGTGCCGCTCCAGGCTGCAGCCCACGTGTGCAAACCGGTCGTGGAGCCGCTCCGTCCCGATCGCGGGCAGCATTGGATCCGGCAAACGCCGACGTCTCAGTGCCAGTTCCCGATCCGCAAGTCGTTCGGTGCCGGCCGCCCCTTGCCGGTCTCGACGAAGTCCCGCAGGCTGACCAGGAACGTCGCCCATTTGGTGCTGCAATGCGCGGTGAACTCGACCTCCTCGCGCCAGCCGCGATGGCTGAACATGACGACGGTGAAGTCGTCCTGGCGCGACAGGCTGAACTCGATGGCGGTGGCAATCCATTCCGGCGGGCCGTCCTTGACGACCCACCGCACCTTGTCGCCGGGCGACAGCTCGAGCACCTCCATGTCGAAGCCGCCGAGCAGTTCGCCCGTCTCCAGGTGGAAGACGAACTGGATGAGCTCGCCGACCTTCGAGGTGCCGGTGGTCTCTTCGGTCCACCAGCCGGCCAGGCCCGGGATGGTCGACAGCGCGGTGTAGACGGCGGCGGCGGGCGCCTTGATGCCGATGCGATGGATGATGTCGGTCATGTTGAACTCCGAATGAATGCGTTGCTCGGTTGGCGCGACCGCCGGATTGGCGTGTCGTCGGAGTTCATGTTGCGGGCTCGCGCGGCCCGATCGTGAGTAACAAGATTGGCGCGAATCGCTGGTCGCCTCGTCCGCCGCCTTCGAAATTCAACCTGGAACGTCCGGCCGCCTCATACCTGGCGCCGTATCCTGTCATGTAACGTAATCGACCGAAACAGACGTAGCCGACAAGTCGGCCGCCTGCCGGCACGCGCACGCAACAGCGTATCGATACACATTGCCCGCCGCGTTGGAACCGTTTCCGTTTCAACCATCGCCCGCACGAGGAAAACGGGAGACATTCCAGAAATCTTCCCGCGGGCCTCTTGACGGTTTCGTGACGCCCGACCGCGCTCCTCGATACGCCACTACCCTCCCCACCGCGGATACAAGCCACCTAACGCTGCTTACAGTCGCCCACGCGCATCGCGGCACCATCCGGCCAGTTCCCGCCACCCCGGAGGCCGCCATGAATCAATCCCTGCAGCGCGTGACGCGTCTGTTCGCCCTCGCCAGCGCGCCTTGCGCCCTCTCGATCGTCCTGGCCGGATGCGGCGGGGGCAACAACGGCGAGACGCCGGCCTCGGCCGACGACGCCGGCCGGGTTCGCGCCCTGGCCGCCGCGGATCCCGGCACCGCGCTCACGCCCGTCGTGGCGACGGCCAGCGGCTCGGAACGCGGCGACCTCGGCCCCGCCGCCGCCATCGACCACGACGAGAACACGCGTTGGAGCAGCGCCTTCAGCGACGACCAGTTCCTGGTGCTGGACTTCGGCAAGCCGGTGGCCATCAACCGCGTGCGCATCGACTGGGAGCGCGCCCACGCGACGCAGTACCTGCTGCAGGTCTCCAACGACAGCGCCAGCTGGACGACGATCAAGTCGGTCGCCGACAGCCAGGGCGGCATCGAGGACTGGACCGGCCTGAGCGGCCAGGGACGCTACCTGCGCCTGCAGGGCGTCAAGCGCTCGTCGGACTATGGCTACTCCGTCTTCGAGATCCAGGCCTTCACCGGCGCCGGCGCGCCCGCGCCGGCCCCTGCGCCATCGCCGGCGCCCACGCCCGCACCGGCTCCCACCCCCGCGCCCGCGCCCCCGCCCGTGGACACGAGCAAGCCCGGCATCGCGATCAAGCCGGTCACCGCCACGTCGTCGGCGCTCGAGAACGACGGCATGCCCGCCACGTTGGCGATCGACGGCAGCACGGCCACGCGCTGGTCCAGCAAGCCGGAAGACGCGGCGTGGATCCAGTTCGACTTCGGCGCGAAGACGCAGGTCGGCGCGCTCACCCTGCAGTGGGAGAACGCCTACGGCAAGGAATACGCGCTGCAGACCTCCGACGATGGCCAGACCTGGTCGCAACTGCGCTACCAGACCAACGGCAAGGGCGGCGTCGAGCAGTTCATCAACCTCGGCATGAACGCGCGCTACCTGCGCCTGCAGGGCGTCGCGCGCGGTACCCAGTACGGGTATTCGTTGCTGGAGGCGTCGTTCAAGACGCCGGGCAGCGACAACACGCTGCCGGTGCTGGCCACGTCGCCGCTCAAGTCGCCCGCCAACGGCAACGGCCTGGTGCCGCTGCCCACGACGATCGACCCGCTCGAGACGCTGCAGTTCACGCTCGCCGACGGCACGCTGGTGACGCGCTTCGGCGTGCGTGGCCTGGCGCGCCACGGCCGCGAGCGCGGCGAGGACTGGAACGAGATCGGCTACGGCCCCAACGACACGGTGGATCCGGCCACCGGCAAGCCCGTCGACAAGGGGCCGGGCAACTTCCTCACCTTCGTGCCCAACTACTTCAAGAACCGCACCTGGGGCTTCGAGATCGTCGACAACAGCCGCGTGGCCGGCGTCACCAAGCCCACGCTCAAGGTCAACGAGTACTTCCAGGAGGACCAGTTGCCCGGCGGCGTGGCCTGGTTCCGCGCCTTCGACCGCCCCGGCGTCACCGGCTACGGCTGGATGAACCCCGGCCAGTTGCAGGACCAGAACATCGCGCTGTGCCCCCCGGTGCCCTACCCGCCCAACGGCCGCCTGGCCAGCACCAACGTGTACAACAACGGCTGCAGCCTGACGGTGGACGGGTATCCGGGCCATGGCGACCTCGGCGCCGACGGCTTCCCCAACGGCAAGAGCGTGCCGGGCCGCGCGCTGGTGCCGGGCGACGTGATCGAGGTGTCGCCCTCGTTCTTCTCGACGCCCGCGGGCATGGCCGCCAAGGGCGACACCGGCGGCCTGCGCTACTACGCGGGCGAATGGACCTACGTCGTCGGCACCGGCCTGCGGCCGTGGTACGGCGTGCAGCCGCGCCTGATGAACGCCCCGCTGCCGCCCGAGACGTGGCAAGGCGGCACGGGATCGCTGTCCTACGACTACGCCGACAACGGCACCTTCATCTTCCAGCAGCCGCACATCAACGTGGGCATGCAGGACATGCAGCGCTTCGTGGAGGGCCGGCGCCTGATCCACACCAATTTCTTCACCGGCGACCACAACGAACCGGGCAACGACCGCTACCTGGCGGGCGTCGCGTTGCAGGGGCCGCGCTTCAACCAGGCCTCGTGCTTCGCGTGCCACGTCAACAACGGCCGCAGCCCGGCGCCGGCGGCGGCCAACCAGCGGCTGGACACCATGTCCGTGCGCACCGCCGTGACGGACGCGAGCGGCCAGCAGCGCCCCGACCCGCGCTACGGCGTCGCAGTGCAGATGAACGGCCGCTCCGCAAGCGGCGACCCGCAGGATTGGGGCAACAGCGTGCGCGTGGCCGGCTTCGACACCCAGACCACCAAGCTGTCCGACGGCACGCTGGTCGAACTGCGCAAGCCTCGCCTCGCCTTCGACGGACCCGTGCCGCAGCTGTATTCGCTGCGCGCCGCACAGCCGCTGCTCGGTGCCGGCCTGCTCGAGGCCGTGCCGGAGACAGACATCCTGTCGCGCGTGCGCAGCGCGCCCGACGAAGACGGCGTCAAGGGGCTCGCGAACTACGTGTTCGACCCGGAGACCGGCAGTGTCCGCCTGGGCCGCTTCGGCTGGAAGGCGGCCAAGTTCAGCCTGCGCCACCAGGCGGCTTCGGCCCTGCTGCAGGACATGTCGGTCACCACGCCGTTCTATCCGACGCGCGACTGCCTGGCCGGCCCGGCCGGATGCTCCGCGGCCAAGGCCGAGAAGGGACTCTCCGAGGCCGACCTGCAGTCGATCTCGCGCTACCTCGAGCTGCTGGCCGTGCCGGCCCAGCGCAGCCTGGCGAGCGGCTTTCCCAAGGGCGTGGCGCCGCTGGCCGACCTCGACGTCGACCCGGCCAAGGTGGCGGCCGGCGCCAAGGTGTTCCAGACCGCACGCTGCACCAGTTGCCACGTGAGCGACCTCAAGACGGGCGCCAACCATCCGCTGGCCGAACTGCGCAGCCAGTCCATCAAGCCCTACACCGACCTGCTGCTGCACGACATGGGCGCCGGCCTCGCCGACAACTACGCCGAAGGCCAGGC
>FTJN01003207.1_pt2 | contig 31055 bp, 27 predicted proteins | sample 1658361 | NCBI WGS metagenome assembly FTJN01 (sample SAMEA3914819, study PRJEB12502) | metagenome | biome: forest; material: soil | place: Canada | collected 2010-06-26 | depth 0.3 m
CCCCACGGTCGCTTGCGCTCCCTGCCCCCGAGGGGCCGGCCGCGAGCGGCCCGGCAGAGCCGGATCCGCCGCTCCAGAAATGACAGCCCCACGGTCGCTGGCGCTCCCTGCCCCCGAGGGGCCGGCCGCGAGCGGCCCGGCAAAGCCGGATCCGCCGCTCCCTTGAGTCTCGCGCCGTGCCGATCAGCGGCAGCGCCGTCGAGACGGAGACAGCCCGGCATGCCGGGCTGTCGTCGTTTCCGAAGAAGGGCGCCTTTGCCCCGTCGGGTCTGTGTTTTCCTGCCCCTAGCTTGAACCGGGGAGGGTATCGATCGACGGCTGCGGCGCTTCGCATAATCGTCCCGGGGTGCGGCGCGCCGGTGGCGGTCGTGTAACCCCGAAGGAGTTCCACGATGGAAAGGTTTTCGCAGGCCTACAAGACGTGTCGCAAGGTGTTCAGCGCCGGCAAGTTCGCGGACGACTGGCAGAAGTTCCTGAGCAAGGACGCCAACATCGGCGCCTTGCTGGGCAGCCACGGCCCCAACCCCAAGCACGCGAGCAGCCTCGACAAGCTGCGCAAGAAGATCCTGGCGACGCCGGACGGCCAGCGCGGCGCGGCGCTCACTGCCGCCGCCACCAACCTCAAGGGCGGCGGCTCCGTCACCGATCGGGTGGCCAGCCTGAAGATGCTGTGGCACCTCTACCTGGAGAACGAGCGCGGCGGCCAGCAGGTCTGGATCTACTCGCCGCCGGTCGACTACGCGACCTGGGTGTTCGACGAGATCACCGGCAACGCCAGCGCCTACGAACCCAAGGTCGACAAGGTCACCGAGGTCTACACGGCGGACCAGCGCAAGGTCATCAGCACGGCGCTCGCGCAGGCCCTGCGCGCGGCCAGCGGCGCGGTTGCCAAGCTCGGTTCGCCGACGCCCGCCACGCTGGCGATGCTGCGCACCTGGTTCGCCGACGAGGACACGACCGACGCGCAGTTGAAGGTCGCGGCACGCAAGCTGCTCGCCGGTTTCAAGAAGATCGCCAACGTCTGCAATTCGAACCACCTGATCTTTTCCGACGAGCCGATCGACCGTTCCGGCGGCGGCTGGAAGGACTACGCCTTCGTCGACCCCACCGAGACGCTCAACGTCGTCTACGCACAGGGCGCTTTCCTGCGCGCCGCGGGCTCGACGGGACGGGTCTGGTTGTGCGTGGAGACCATCGTGCACGAGCTGTCGCACCGCGTCGCCAAGACCGACGACTTCGCGTACGACAATACAGGCCTGCTGCCGTCCAAGACCGGCATCACGTTCAGCCACGCCATCCGCAACGCCGATTCCTGGGGCTACTTCTGCGTCGACCTCGCGGGCATGCTGGCCGACGCCGATCGCACCAAGGTGCTGGGCAAGGGCACGCTGCTCAAGGCGGCTTGAAGTTCGCACAGGAGGTCCACAGACCATGAAGAAGATCGCCGCTCCCGACGACGTGGAGCCCGTCACCGTCGGCAAGACGCGCTACGAAGCGCCGCACTGGGGCAAGACGATGGGCTTCGCCCAGAACGGCGGCCATGTGTCGGCCGTCGACGTCGCCACGGGCAAGACGCTGTGGACGGTCGAGCTTTACAAGATCGACTACAAGCCCAACATGGAGGCCGACAAGCAGGACTCCTTCCTGGTGGCGCTCGACTTCGATTCCGCCAGCTCGCGCCTGATCGCCGAGAACGACCGCGGGCGGCGCTTCGCGCTCGACCCGTTCTCGCGCCAGGTGACGCCGCTGTGATGCGGCGGCGCAGCGGCCTCGTCGTCGCCGCCATCGCCGTGGCGATGCTGGCGGCCGCCGCCTGCGGCCGGGCACCGGCCAGCGCGGAGGCGGCGCCGGTCGCCAAGAAGCGGGCCGGACCGGAGCCGGTCGATCCGGTCGTGATCGGCGCCGTGCGCTTCGAGGCGCCGGCCGACGGCAAGGCCAAGGGCCTGGGCCAGAACGGCGGCTTCGTGGTCGCGCACGACGCGGCGACGGGCGCCGAGCTCTGGACCGCCAAGGTCTACGCCATCGCCTACAAGGCCGACATGGAGGGCGACAAGCAGGACATCTTCATCATCGGGATGAAGCCGTCGCCCGACGGCCGGGCCCTGCTGGTGACCGACGACCGCGGGCGGCGTTGGAAGGTCGACCTGGCCACGCACGCCGCCGAGCGCGACAATTCGCCCTGAAAACTGACAGGCGGAGCACCCGCCGGCCGGCGGGCGTTTCCGGCGCTGCCACTCACACCTCGCAAGAGAAGTTCAAGGGAGCGGCGGATCCGGCTCTGCCGGGCCGCTCGCGGCCGGCCCCTTGGGGGCAGGGAGCGCCAGCGACCGTGGGGCCAACATGTTGTGCTATGATCGCAGGCTTTCCTTGCCGCACCCGTGGGTGTTTTTCGTCTCAGGACGCGAAATGCCGTAGTTGACGCTTTCGGGGCGGCTTCATCCGATCTCGGTCGGAAATCCACAAGGAGTGTCCATGCGTCACTATGAAATCGTTCTGCTGATCCATCCGGATCAAAGCGAACAAGTTCCGGCCATGCTGGAACGCTACAAGGCCCTCGTCACCAATTCCGGTGGCAAGGTGATCCGACTGGAAGACTGGGGCCGCCGCCAGCTCGCCTACACGATCCAGAAGCTCGCCAAGGCGCATTACATCTGCATCAACATCGAATGCGGTAATGAAGCCCTGAAGGAGCTGGAAACCGGTTTCCGCTTCAACGATGCCGTCCTGCGCCACCTCACGGTGCTGCGCGACAAGGCCGACACCGCCCCGTCCGTCATGATGAAGGCCGTGGAGAAGGAAGAAGCCCGCAAGTCGGCATCGTCGCAGGAGGCGACGGCCTGAAGGCAAATGCCGCGCCCCGCCAGTGCGCCTTGATTGAGGCGTCGCAGCGATGAATCGATTGATTCTCTCTGCCGAGCTGGTGGAACGCGGTGCGACCCGGTACACCCCGGCCGGACTTCCAGCGCTCGACCTGAGCCTGAAGCACGAATCCGAGGTGATCGAAGACAAGCAGCCGCGCAAGGTCGTCATGACGATCCGGGCGGTGGCGATCGGTGGAATCACACGAAAGATCGCGACCCTGGCCCTCGGGCAGGTCGCCAGCTACGCCGGCTTCATCGCTCCCTCTCGCAATGCGAAAGGTCTTGTCTTCCACGTGACCGAAGTCGACGCTGACAGCACGTCCCCCATTTCCAATTAGTCGGATCACATTTCAGAGGTCATCACATGCCCCCGCCAAAATCCAGGTTTTCCAAGGACAAGCGTCCGAAGCGCAACCAGCAATCGCTGCTGTTCCGCCGCAAGCGTTTCTGCCGCTTCACGGTCGCCAAGGTCGATCACATCGACTACAAGGACGTCGACGTCCTGCGCGACTTCGTCGGTGAAAACGGCAAGATCACGCCGGCTCGCCTGACGGGCACCCGCGCGTTCTACCAGCGTCAGCTGACCACCGCCATCAAGCGCGCGCGCTTCCTGGCGCTGCTGCCGTACAGCGATCAACACAAGGTCTGAGGAGATACCCACCATGCAAATCATCCTGCTGGAAAAGGTCTCGAACCTCGGTAACCTGGGCGACGTCGTCAAGGTCAAGGACGGCTACGCGCGCAACTTCCTGATCCCGACCCGCATGGCGCGCCGCGCCACCGCGACCGCGATCAAGGAATTCGAAGTCAAGCGCGCCGAGCTCGAAAAGGCCGCCGCCGAGAAGCTGGCCACCGCGCAAGCGTTCGGCGAGAAGCTGGCCGGCAAGACCGTCCGCATCTCGCAGAAGGCCGGCGTCGACGGTCGTCTGTTCGGTTCGGTCACCAACGCCGACATCGCCGAAGCGCTGACCAAGAACGGCTTCGAAGTGGCCAAGTCGCAGATCCGCCTGCCCAACGGTCCGCTGAAGACGGTCGGCGAGCACGCCGTCGCCGTCGCCGCGCACACCGATGTCGTCGTCGACGTCACGGTGCAAGTGGTTGCCGAGCAAGACTAAGGTTTCCAAGCGGGCCGCGCGCCCGCCTGCAAGCCTGCGAAGGGCCGACTCACGTCGGCCCTTTTTCATTGGCGAAGAGTTATCCCGAGTTGTCCCGAGTTGTCCCGAGATTTCCAAGGGCTATCCACAACCCTGTACACAGGCTTGACGCTATCCACAGACCTGTGCACTTCGCAACGCGTGCTCCGCCCGCAAGAATCAATGGTTCATGACGACAATCTTTGACTCCCATCTGCCGAGCCGCGGCGAATCGCGCGATGACGAGGTCGCCAAGCTGCGCGTCCCGCCCCAATCCATCGAGGCCGAGCAGAGCGTGCTCGGCGGCCTGCTGCTCGACAACGGCGCGTGGGATCGCGCGGCCGACGTCGTCACCGAGGCCGACTTCTACCGCTTCGAGCACAAGATCATCTTCGGCGCGATCGGCGCGCTGATCGGCGCCAGCAAGCCCGCCGACGTCATCACCGTCTACGAGCACCTGCAGATGGCCGGCAAGGCCGAGGACTCGGGCGGCCTGGCCTACCTGAACGCGCTGGCGCAAAGCGTGCCGAGCGCGGCCAACATGCGCCGCTACTCGGAGATCGTGCGCGAGCGCGCGATCCTGCGCAAGCTGATCGCCGCCTCGGACGAGATCGCCACCAACGCCTTCAATCCGCAGGGCCGCGCGGTCACGCAGATCCTCGACGAGGCCGAAGGCAAGATCTTCAAGATCGGCGAGGAAGGCAACCGCAACAAGCAGGGCTTCCAGAGCATGGACGTGCTCGCGGTGCAACTGATCGACCGCGTCACCGAGCTCGCCGAGAACGGCGCCGAGGACGTCACCGGCGTGCGCACCGGCTTCTACGACCTCGATCGCAACACCGCCGGCCTGCAGCCGGGCGACCTGATCATCCTGGCGGCCCGGCCCTCGATGGGCAAGACCGCCTTCGCCTTGAACATCGCCGAGAACGTCTCCGTCAACGAAGGCCTGCCGGTCGTCGTGTTCTCGATGGAAATGGGCGCGTCGCAACTCGCGCTGCGGATGGTCGGCTCGCAAGGCCGCATCGACCAGCAGCACCTGCGCACGGGCCGCCTCGACAACGACGAGTGGGGCCGGTTGACGGAGGCCGTGGAACGCCTGTCGAAGTCGTCGGTGTTCATCGACGAGACGCCTGCGCTCACGGGCCCGGAACTGCGCGCCCGCGCGCGCCGCCAGGCGCGCCAATGCGGCCGCCTCGGCCTGATCGTGATCGACTACCTGCAGCTGATGAGCGGCTCGGGCGGCGACAACGAGAACCGGGCCACGGAGATCGGCGAGATCTCGCGGGGCCTGAAGGCGCTGGCCAAGGAGCTCCACTGCCCGGTGATCGCGCTGTCGCAGCTGAACCGGAGCGTGGAGACGCGTCCCGACAAGCGCCCGATGATGTCCGACCTGCGCGAATCCGGCGCCATCGAGCAGGACGCGGACATCATCATGTTCATCTACCGCGACGAGTACTACAACAAGGAGACGAAGGAGCCGGGCGTCGCCGAGATCATCATCGCCAAGCAGCGGAACGGCCCGGTGGGCACCACCAAGCTCACGTTCCTGCGGCAGTGGACCAAGTTCGACAACCTCGCGCCGGAGCACATGAGCGGCGAGTACTGAGTCTCATGTCAGGCCTTGCTGCAAACCTGAGCAGCAATTACCGACCTTGATCGCTGGCTGCCCCGAGGCATGCGAATGGGCAGCGCCGCCGCCCATTACGGATCGCTCTTACTTCAGCACGACCGTCTTCGCTGCCGAGTCTGCCGCCACGCCACGCGCGGTGTCCCACGACGTGAAGCGGTACTCGATCACGTCACCCTTCTTCAGGCCACCCGCGATGTAGCGGCTGGTGCTGCCGTTCTGATGCATGCGCACGGTCTGCGTGTCGCCGCCGTTGACGGTGTAGTGCACATCCACCCAGCCCGCGGTGGTGGCCGAGAAGTCCAGCGTGGTGGCGCTGGCCTGCGCGGCCGACGTCGACACGGTGGCCGTCTTCACGACGCTGGCGGCGGGTGCGCGCACCGTGAGCTGGGTGCCCGTGCCCGAGTCCCAGACGATGTCGTCGAAGGCCATCTGGAACGGCGCGTCGGGGTTGGAGCCGTCCACGCTGAGGAACTCGAACAGCGAGTTCATGGACTGCAGCGCCACCAGCGGACCGGCGATCTCGGCCACGGGTATCGTCGCCGTGCCCCATTCGCCGTTGCGCACCAGGCCGTAGGCGGTCGTGTTGGCGGGGAAGGTCACCCAGCTGTGGTTGGTGTAGTTGTCCAGGATGCCGATCTTGAACGCGACGTTGGCGGGCGCCTTGATCTTGAGCTTGATGTTGCCGCCGCGGAAGCCGCTCATGTCGTGCGCCTGGCGCGACTGGACGGCGCCGCCGAACCACTGTCCCGGGGCGAAGTAGTTCAACGCCAGCACGTTGGCGCCCTCGAACGGCGGGATGTTGCCGCCCCCCATGGAGCCGGTGTTCCAGATGAAGAAGTCCGCCGACGTGCCGAGCGCCTGGCCGTCGTCGACCGGCGTGGTGTCGGTGAACACGCCGAACTTGCCGGCCTCGGGCGTGATGCCCACCCCCAGCTTGACTTCGCCCTTGCCATCGAGCTCGTACACGCGCACGTAGTCCACGTACATCGTGGCGGGCAGCGGCGCGGTGACCTGCGCGGGCGTGGCGGCAGGCGTGAAGTTGCCGCCCACGGCCATGTTCATCAGCAGGTAGAACGGCTCCTGCAGCGCGGGCGAGCCGACCGTGGAGATGGGGGCCTTGTACATGTCCAGCTCACGACCGTTGTCGACCATGGTGAAGCGGATCTGCGACTCGGTCCAGTACAGGCGGTACAGCACGAAGCGGTTGGCCAGCGAGCGCGTGGGCGTGACCCAGTTCTTGGTCTGCCACGCGGTCGACGCGGCGCAGCTTTCGTTGCCAGGCACGCAGGCGGCCTCGTTGAACGTGATGACGTTGGAGCCGACGAACTGATCCGGCGACACAGCCGGCAGGCCGGCGGGCTGGCGCCCGCCTTGTTCCATGATGTCGATCTCGCCCTTGCGCGGCCAGGCCTGCGGGCTGGTGCCCAGCATCCACAGCGCCGGCCACAGGCCCACGCCGACCGACGGGGTGGCCGCGCGGATCTCGATCATCCCGTACTTGACCTGCACCTTGCCGGCGGAGTCGAGCTTGCCGGACGTGAACTGGTTGCTGCCGATCACCTCGCGCCTCGCGGTGAGGGCCAGCGCCCGCGTGCCGGGTTCGAACGGCACGTTGACGATGTTGAGGTTGTTGGGGCTGTAGTACTCCAGCTCCTGGTTGCCGTAGCCGCACAGGCCGATCTGGCAGCCGTTGCCGTCGAAGGTGGACCAGAGCGTGCTGTCGAGGCTGGCGCCGTTGAACTCCTCGGACCACAGCAGCTTGCCGACGACGGGGCTGGTGACGCTGGCCGAGGCGACGACGCCGGTGAGGGCCAGCGCGGCGCCAGTGATGGCGCGAACGATGTGTTGGCGGTTCATGGCGATCATCCTTGTTGGCGGGCGTTGGACTTGCGGCGCGCGAGGGCGGCGACGAGCAGGCCACCGGCCAGCATCAGCGCGTAGGTGCCCGGCTCCGGCACCGCCACGGCGGCAGCCACGGTGATGCGCGCAGCAGGCATGCCGATGAACGTGCTGGTCACGGCCGACCAGCCGTTGGCATCGGCCTGCGCCCAGTCCCCGCTGTAGTCCTCGGTGCCGCTTTGCCATTGGCCGGCAAAGCCGGTGTCGGCCACGGCGGCCAGCCAGTAGGTTCCGGCGCCCAGCGACCACCCGGTGGGCGACAGCGTCGTGTCCATCACCGGGTCGGTGAGGTGGGTGCTGTACAGCCACGCGCCGCCCACGGGCGTGCTGCCCTGGCTGGCCAGGATGCCCAGCGTGACGCCGCCCAGGCCGTCCAGCGACGTGAGGATGGACTGGACGGACGTGGCGCTGGTCAGCGTGAACGGGACGGCGATGTCCTGGCGGCCGCTGTCGTCGGCAAACACCTGCGAGGGCCAGCCGAAGGGGTCCTGCCCGAGCGGGTAGGTGTCGAGCACCACGGTGCCGGCGGCGCTGGCGTGCGCGGCGACGCTGGCGAGCAGCACGGACGCGGCGATCCTGGAAAGCGTGTGGACTTGGATTTGCATTCTTGTCTCCTTGGTTGTTCAGGCGCGGCGGCGGGCGATGGCGCCGACCGTGGCGAGGCCGGCCAGCAGCAGCGAGGTGTGGGCGTCGGCGGACCACTGCACCGGGTTGCCCGTGGGTGCGGTGAGCCAGCCGGCGGCGACGTGGCCACCATCGGCCGCAGCAGTCTCGAAACCGCCGTTGGCGAAGCCGTTGGTGGTGGCGGCGTCGGCCGAGGCCCCCATGCCGGCGAGTGCAAGGGCGGCACAGGCGGCAAGGGTCGTGGCGCGAGGCGCCTTCAGGTTCAGCATGTTGTCTCCTGGTTTTTCTAATGACGGGATTTCGGGCGGTCAGCGAGGCGACGACGAACGACTGCCGTCACGACATCAAAGCCTGAAAGCGCTTTCATAACGTGCGGCGAGACAATAGGCCCAGGGCCGAACGCTGTCAATGCGGCGTGCCCGGGCCCGCGGGTTTGTCCCGACCAGTGTGTGAAACGACAAGAGCCGCCTCGACCGAAGGTGAGGGCGCTTGAGAAAGGCGGCGCCGGACGAGGACCTGGCCGGGCTGGCCCGCGAGATCGAACAGGCGCAACCAGAGAAGGCGGATGGCGAGAAGCAGCAGCCCGAGCGCGCACCGCTGCCCACACCTGCCGCGCCGCGAAGTTCGCCACGAACCGGCCAACACGACGTGCAAGTGCGGCTCGCGACAAAGCGCATCGGCGAGGACGTCTCCGAGAAGCGCGACTACGCGCCCGGCGTCTTCACAGCGTCACACCCGCGGCAAGTGGGGGTGCTCGGAGTGCCAGCCGCTGGTGACCGTCGATGGGCGATGACCGGGCGCAACAAAGTTCGACAACCTCGCGCCGGAGCACGTGGGCAGCGAGTATTGATCGCGGCGGGACCGCGCGCGCGTCTTGCGTGAACTGCTTCACGAACCGCTGCGCGTGTCGCGCGCTGTCACGCAAGCGTCGCACGCCCTGTCGACACTGGTGGGCATGAAATCGCTCATCCTCGAAACGCTGCACAGCGTACGCACCGACCGCAACCTGCAGGACGCCATGTTCTGCACGGCCTGCTGGCTGGGCTTCGCCAGCGTGGTCGTCGCCGCGGTCGCGTTGCCGGCCTGACGACGCGTCCCGCGCGCCGTCCCGGCCTGTGGGGAATCATTGACGGCCTCCTCAAGTCGAGCCCACGACTTCCGAAGTTTCTTCAGCAGGATCAACTGCCACGCGGCTGCGTCATGTGAGCCGAAAGCAACGCGACGCAGAGCGCGCCGATCTGTTGGGAACGACGATGATGGATTCGAGACAAGCCCGGCTGCAACGCCACCGGCTGCAGATGACCTTGCTGTCGGTCGTCAATTCGCTGCTCCAGTCGCTGATCATCGGCCTCTATGCCTGGTCGGGCGCGACGCTCTGGACGACGGCCGCGGAGTTCACGGCGGCCAGCGTGACGACGACGGGGCTGTTCGCCGTGGCCGTCTGGCGCGGCTGGATATTGACGCTGAGCGATGCGCGTCTGCTGCATGCGCAACTTGCCGTCAATTTCGCGGTGCAGATCGCGTTCCTGATCGTCGCACCCACGCTGTGGATGATCTTTCTCGCGTCCACGCTGATCGCCTGCAGCTACGCGATGGTCGCGTTCACGCCGCGCCAGTTCACCTGGCTGTGGCTGGGCTATGGCGCCTCGACCGCGATCGCGCTGTTCGCGGGCCGCGACCGCTTCGGAAGCCCCGATCCGACGTACGCCAACATCGCGATCCTGTGGCTGTTCTTCTTCATGGGCGTGCGCCGCCTGGCGCTGATGGGCGCGCAGTTCACGCGGCTGCGCGAGCAGTTGTCGGAGAAGAACAAGCTGCTGACGGTGGCCCTGGAGCGCAACAAGGAACTGGCGAGCCACGACGAGCTGACGGGCGCGTTCAATCGCCGCCACCTCATGCAACTGCTGGACGAGGAGCGCGAGCGCGCGGGACGCGCCGGCGAGCCGTTCGCCGTCGCCCTGTTCGACCTCGACCACTTCAAGGCGATCAACGACGGCTTCGGCCACGCCGCCGGCGATGCCGTGCTCAAGCACTTCTGCTCGGCGGCGCGCGACACGATGCGCGCCACGGATCGCTTCGCACGCTATGGCGGCGAGGAGTTCGTGCTGCTGATGCCGGTGGGCACGGGCGCGGATGCCGCGGCCCTGGCGACCGAGCGGATCCGTGCCGCCATCGCGGCGCAGGACTGGCGCTCGGTGCTGGGTGGACGGGACCATGCGGTGACGGTGTCCGCCGGCATCGCGACGTGGCGCGTCGGAGAGTCGCTGGAGGGCGTGCTCGCGCGCGCCGACGTGGCGCTCTACGAGGCCAAGAGCCGCGGGCGCAACCGGTGGGTCGTCGCCGGCGGCCCGGGCGGCGTCCCGGCGGTCGAGGCCGGCTGACCCCCGCGCAGGCCCGGCCGCTCAGTGGCGCGCGCCGTCGGCGGCGCGCCGGCGAATGGCCTCCAGCGCCAGCGCCCGCGTCTGGTACGGGTGCTGGCAGCGGAAGATGCATCTGCCGTGCGTGTTGTGCGCTAGCTTCGCGCACAACACCTGCGAGCGCCCGGTGAACAGGCGATAGCCTTCCACCGCGAGCTGCATGCCCAGCAGCGGCGGAAGCAGGTTGAGCCAGTTGGCGCCGGCCGGGTGGCTGGAGGCGTCGACCGCCAGCAGGCGCGCCACGTTCATGCCGAAGTCCGACAGCGGCGCCACGCAGGCGACGATCGCGGTGACCAGCAGGCCGTACAGCACGCCCGTCCACCGGAACCAGCTCGCGTGGTTGCTCGTGAACAGGATCAGCAGCATGGCCGTTCCGGACAGCACGAACTCCGTCAGGAAAGCGGCCCATTCATTGGTCGGACCGATGGACGCCGACAGCCACGAAGGCGGCGCCGCGGCCAGGTGCGGTGCCGCGCCGCGCAACAGCGTCACGGCGACCACGCTGCCCGCGACCTGGGCCAGGGTGTAGAACAGCGCGTCCCAACGGCCGATCTTGCCGAGCCGCAGATAGGCGAGGGTGATGGCCGGATTCAGGTGCGTACCCGAGCGCCGGCCCCAGGGCGAATAGATCAGCGCCATCAGCGTGAGGCCCATCGCGAGCCCGGCGAGCAGGCGGCGCAGCGCCATGTCGGGCAGGGTGGCGGCGCCGGGGCCGGACGGGCTCAGCAGCCATGCCGAGACGAAGCCCGCGGCGAGCAGGAACGCCGCCAGGAAGCCCGCCTCGACGGCGTATTCCGGCCAGTGCCTGCGCAGGGTCTCCGGCCATGGCAGGTCGGCCTCGCCCGCCAGGGCTTCTCCCGGCTCCGGGCGCGGCAAGGCGCGGCGATCCCTGAACAGGCGGCCGGGGGTGGGCAGGTCGGTGGAAGAGGAGGGAGGAATAGAGGCCAAGTTGAGAGGGCGCGGCAATTGATGTTCCGTGTGTCGCGAGCATGCACGACAGTCGAGTTCTCGTTGCACCGGAAAGCGAGACTGTATATATTCACAGTATGCCCGATCGCCGCAACATCCCTATCATGCCCGTGCCGCTGGCACCTGTCGGCACCGGCTTTCGCGTCGTCGATCCGGACGATGCCGGCGCCGGCACGGCCACCGGCCCGGCCGCGGTGCTCAAGGGGCGCGGCACCGCATGGGCCATCGCGCACCGGTTCCAGTCCGATGCCCGCGAGGCGATCGACGACGGTTGGGGCACGCTGGACCAGGAAGCCCAGGTGGACCACCTGGCGCCCGGCACCACGGTGATCGAGGAGCACGCCAGGCGCATCCTCAGCACCAACGATTCGCCCGACATCAATTTCGACGTGGCGATCAACCCGTACCGCGGCTGCGAGCATGGCTGCATCTATTGTTTCGCGCGCCCGACGCACAGCTACCTCAACCTGTCGCCGGGCCTCGACTTCGAAACCCGCATCATCGCCAAGGTCAACGCCGCCGAGCGGCTGCGCGAGACGCTGTCCAGGCCGGGCTACACGCCGTCCCACATCAACATCGGCTCGGCCACCGATGCCTACCAGCCGGTCGAACGCCGGCTGGGCATCACGCGCGCCGTCATCGAGGTGCTGACCGAGACACGGCACGGCTTCGCGATCGTCACCAAGTCCTCGGGCGTCGAGCGCGACCTCGACCTGGTGGGCGAGATGGGGCGTGCAGGGCTGGCCGGGGTCTACATGTCGGTCACCACGCTCGACAGCGGGCTCTCGCGCATCATGGAACCGCGCGCCACCGCGCCACACCGCCGGCTGCGCACGATCGAGGCGCTCGCACGCGCCGGTGTACCCGTGGGGGTGAGCGCGTCGCCGATGATTCCCTTCATCAACGAGCCCGAGCTCGAGCGCATCCTGGCGGCGGCGCGGGACGCGGGCGCGACGAGCGCCTTCTGCACCGTGCTGCGGCTGCCGTGGGAGGTGAACCCGCTGTTCCAGCAGTGGCTGGAGGTGCACTTCCCGGATCGCGCGGCACGCGTGATGGCGCGCGTGCGCGACATGCGCGGGGGCAAGGACTACGACGCCACCTTCGGCCAGCGCATGCGCGGCACCGGGCCCTGGGCGCAGATGCTGCGCGACCGCTTCAACCTCGCGGTGAACCGGCTGGGTTTCAGCCGTGAACGCCATCCGCTGGACATGTCCCGGTTCGTGCCGCCAACGCCGCCCCTACGTGCCGCAGCCGTCGCGGCCGACCACCGTCAAGGGAGTCTCTTTTGAATCGAACCGACGAATCGCGGCGCCCGGCCGTCGTCCGGCGACCGTGGCCGTTCTACGCGGCGTCGCCCGTGGCTACCGGCTTGTCGGGGCCGGCCGGCGAAGGAGTGGCAGCGGCGGAAGCCTCGCCGGGCGTGCCGTCGCGCGCACGCAGCGCCAGACCCCCCGATTGCCGGCCGTTGTCGGCCGCGATGGGCGCGATGGGCGGCCCGCCGCCGTAGCGTTGCTTCAACTCGTCGGCCATGCCCAGCAGGTCGGCGGCGTCGGCAATCTTTTCGGCGTGGCGCTGCAGCACCATGCGCGCCATGTCGATCAGCTTGGCGTTCATCGTGCGGGCGCCGGCGCTCAGCAACGCCTTGGCGGCCGCGCGCGGCTCGCCTGCCAGGCTGTGCGACATCGCCTGCTCCGCCAGTGCGGTCACGGCGTTGTGCTGCTCGCGGATGCGCGTGGCGTACGGCTCATGCGCCTGGCCGGCGCGCGCGAGCAGCTCCGACAGGCTGCGCGTGGTGCAGAAGCGCAGCGCGAGCGTGTCGATCCAGCCTTCCGCGGCGTCGAGCCGCAATTCGGCGGCCGTCAGGTGGGCCAGCATCGCCACCATGTTGGAAGCCGACTCGAAATCGAAGTTGCCTTCCTTGATGTCCTTGGACATCGCGCGCACCTCGGCCACCACCTGGGCGACCTGGCGTTGCATCATCAGGTTGAAGATGGCGATGACGCTGGCGAAGCGCTGCAGGCGGATGCTCTGGGGCGCCTTCTCCAGCGCGTGTTTCATGTTGTCCAGGCAGCGCTGCAGGCCCTTGGAGTCGCGGTCGGTGAAGCGCGTCACGGCGAGCAGCACGATCGTCTGGAAGTCGAACATCTTCGAGCTGATGCCCATCAGCGTCGCGCGCTCGAGCGCCTTCTTCGCTTCCTCGGTCTCGCCGAGGTAGAAGGCCAGCATGCCCTGGCGTTGCAGGCGCGTGACCGAGCCCGGCGTGAGCTGCGTGGCGGTGCGATAAGTGGCCAGCGCCTCGGCAAATTGCCCCTGGTCGACCTGCACGCGGCCCATCACGTCGTAGGCGTCGGCGAAGCCCGGCTGGTCGGCGATGAGGCTCTCGAGCGTGCGCCTGCCCGCGGGGCCGGCACCCGATTCGATCTGCGCGCGTGCGACGCCCAGGCGCGCCCACGGCAGCGCCTGCGTGGCGATCACGGCCTCGTACAGCACGCGCGCCTGGTCGTGCTGGCCCAGGCGCAGCAGCAGCTCGGCGCCGATGCGCGCGGCGTAGAGCCAGAAGGCGCCCTTGACCTCGAACCGGCGCACGCACAGCTGCGCCGCGAGGTCGAACTGGCCGTCGTCGATGGCGATGAAGATGTCCTTGAGGATCTTCTTGCGCTGGCGCGACTGCTGGATGCGTTGCGCCAGCGCGTGCGCGGTGTGGGGCTTCAGCAGGTAGCTGTCGAGCGCCGACTCGGCCGCCTCGGCCACGGCCGCGTAGCTGGCTTCGGAGGTCACCATCACGAAGACGGTGGAGAACGGCAGCAGCTGGGCGCGGCGCAGGTCGTTGAGCAGGTCCTGGCCGGAGTAGTTGCCGCCGTGGAAGTCCTGCTCGCACAGCACGATGTCGAACTCGCGTGCCTCGAGCTGGCGCCGCGCGTCCTGCACGCGGCCGCACTGCACGATGGTGCCCACGCCGAGGTCGCGCAGTTGCGCGGCCTGGATGCTGCGCGCCGTCGGGTTGGCATCGATCACCAGCGCGCGGCAATTGACCATGTCCGGGTCGAAACCGCCTGCCGCTCGCCCGAGGGCCGCCGGCAAGCCAGGTTTCATCTCCGACTGGACACTCTTCATGACGCGAATCACCCATTCCAGGGCTCCGGATGGACGCCCGCCCTGTGGGTATCGGCCGTATCCGCCGTGAACTTGAAGTGGCCGCGGGCGGGAGATCGCCGGACGAAAAAAAGCCGCCCGGAGGCGGCCTGTCGGCTTACTTGAATAGATCCTTGACGCGATCCGTCCAGCTCTTGGAGTTCGGCGAGTGCTTGTCGCCGCCCTTGCGCAGCGATTCGTCGAGCTCCTTGAGCAGCTTGCGCTGGTGCTCGGTGAGCTTGATCGGCGTCTCGAGCGTGATGTGGCAGTACAGGTCGCCCGGGTAGCTCGAGCGGATTCCCTTGATGCCCTTGCCGCGCAGGCGGAACGTCTTGCCGTGCTGGGTGCCTTCGGGCAGTTCGATCTCCACCTTGCCGGTCAGCGTCGGCACCTCGATCGAGCCGCCAAGCGCGGCCTGGGTCATCGGCACGGGCACGGTGCAGTGCAGGTCGTCGCCGTCGCGCTCGAAGATGTCGTGCTGCTTGATGCGGATCTCGATGTAGAGATCGCCCGACGGCCCGCCGTTGGGGCCCGGCTCGCCGTTGCCCGACGAGCGGATGCGCATGCCTTCGTTGATGCCGGCCGGGATCTTGACTTCCAGCGTCTTGGTCTTCTTGATGCGCCCCTGGCCGCTGCAGGTGGGGCAGGGCTCGGGGATGATCTTGCCGGTGCCGTGGCAGTTGGGGCAGGTCTGCTGGATCGAGAAGAAGCCCTGGCGCATGTGCACCGTGCCCGCGCCCGAGCAGGTGCTGCAGGTCTTGGGCGAGGTGCCCGGCTTGGCGCCCGAGCCCTTGCAGGTCTCGCAGTTCTCCCAGCTCGGCACGCGGATCTGCGTGTCCTTGCCGGTCGCCGCCTCTTCCAGCGTGATCTCCATCGCGTAGCTGAGGTCGTTGCCGCGGTAGACCTGCTTGCCGCCACCGCCGCCGCGGCGCTGGCCGCCGGCGCCGCCGAAGATGTCGCCGAAGATGTCGCCGAAGGCCTCGGCGAAGCCGCCGAAGCCTTCGCCGCCCGCGCCGTGGCCCATGCTCGGGTCGACACCGGCGTGGCCGTACTGGTCGTAGGCCGCCTTCTTCTGCGGATCCGAGAGCATCTCGTAGGCTTCCTTGGCCTCCTTGAACTTCTCCTCGGACACTTTGGCGCTGTCACCCTGGTTGCGGTCCGGGTGGTGCTTCATCGCGAGCTTGCGATAGGCCTTCTTGATGTCGTCGTCGGACGCACCCTTCGTCAGGCCGAGGACTTCGTAGTAATCGCGTTTGCTCATGGGGCAATTATCTTTTCGGCGGGCTGCAAATCCGCGCAGGTCGAGCGCCGGATGCGTGCAAGAACGCATCCGGTGCGGGTCTTTCTAGCGACAAAGGCCGGCGGCCTGCCAAGGCGCGAACGCCCCGCAAGTCACCGGCCATTGCCTGGTACGAAACTCAGCTCTTCTTGACTTCCTTGAAGTCGGCGTCGACGACATTGTCGTCGGCGGCATGCGCCGCCTGCGGTTCGGCCTGGGCGTGTTCGCCCGCACCGGCACCGGCCGCGCCGGCCGCGGCCTGCGCCGCCTGCTGGTCGGCGTAAACCTTCTCGCCCAGCTTCTGGCTGGCGGCCATCAGCGCATCCTTCTTGGCTTCGATGGCAGCCTTGTCGTCGCCCTTGATCGCCTCCTCGGCGTCCTTCAGCGCCGTCTCGATGGCTTCCTTCTCGGTCGCTTCCAGCTTCTCGCCGTGCTCGCCCAGGCTCTTGCGAACCGAGTGGACCATGGCGTCGGCCTCGTTGCGGGCCTGCACCAGCTCGACCTTCTTCGCGTCCTCGGCGGCGTTGACTTCGGCGTCGCGCACCATCTTCTGGATCTCGTCCTCGGTCAGGCCCGAGTTCGCCTTGATGGTGATCTTGTTTTCCTTGCCGGTGGCCTTGTCCTTGGCGCCGACGTGCAGGATGCCGTTGGCGTCGATGTCGAAGGTCACTTCGATCTGCGGCGTGCCGCGGGCCGACGGCGGGATGCCTTCGAGGTTGAACTCGCCCAGGCTCTTGTTGCCCGTGGCCAGGTCGCGCTCGCCCTGGTAGACCTTGATCGTGACGGCCGGCTGGTTGTCGTCGGCCGTGGAGAACACCTGGCTGAACTTGGTCGGGATCGTGGTGTTCTTCTTGATCATCTTGGTCATCACGCCGCCCAGCGTCTCGATGCCCAGCGACAGCGGGGTGACGTCGAGCAGCAGCACGTCCTTGCGGTCGCCCGAGAGCACCTGGCCCTGGATGGCGGCGCCGACGGCCACGGCTTCGTCCGGATTCACGTCCTTGCGCGGCTCCTTGCCGAACAGCGCCTTGACCTTGTCCTGCACCTTGGGCATGCGGGTCATGCCGCCGACCAGGATGATGTCGTCGATGTCGGACAGCTTGACGCCGGCGTCCTTGATGGCCGTCTGGCAAGGGGCCATCGTGCGGTCGATCAGCTCTTCGACCAGCGACTCCAGCTTGGCGCGGGTCAGCTTGATGTTCAGGTGCTTCGGGCCCGACGCGTCGGCCGTGATGTAGGGCAGGTTGATGTCGGTCTGCGTCTGGCTCGACAGCTCGATCTTGGCCTTCTCCGCGGCTTCCTTCAGGCGTTGCAGCGCCAGGACGTCCTTGGTCAGGTCGACGCCTTGTTCCTTCTTGAACTCGGCCACGATGAAGTCGATGATGCGCTGGTCGAAGTCCTCGCCGCCCAGGAACGTGTCGCCGTTGGTGGACAGCACCTCGAACTGCATCTCGCCGTCGACGTCGGCGATCTCGATGATGGAGATGTCGAACGTGCCGCCGCCCAGGTCATAGACGGCGATCTTGCGGTCGCCCTTGCCGTGCTTGTCGAGGCCGAACGCGAGCGCCGCGGCGGTCGGTTCGTTGATGATGCGCTTCACGTCGAGGCCGGCGATGCGGCCGGCGTCCTTGGTGGCCTGGCGCTGGCTGTCGTTGAAGTAGGCCGGCACCGTGATGACGGCCTCGGTCACTTCCTCGCCGAGGTAGTCCTCGGCCGTCTTCTTCATCTTGCGCAGCACTTCGGCGCTGACCTGCTGCGGCGCGAGCTTCTTGCCGCGCACCTCGACCCACGCGTCGCCATTGTCGGCCGCGGTGATCTTGTAGGGCATCAGGGCGATGTCCTTTTGCACTTCCTTCTCGGTGAACTTGCGACCGATCAGGCGCTTGACGGCGTACAGGGTGTTCTTGGGGTTGGTGACCGACTGGCGCTTGGCGGACGCGCCGACCAGCACCTCGCCGTCTTCCTGGTAGGCGATGATCGACGGCGTGGTGCGCGCACCTTCCGAGTTCTCGATCACCTTGGTGGTGTTGCCTTCCATGACCGACACGCACGAGTTCGTGGTGCCCAGGTCAATGCCGATGATTCGTCCCATTTGATTTCTCCTGCGAAGCTGTTGAAGCTGAATTTGGTGTTGTGTTCGAGATGCGGCTGGCTGGCCCCAATTCAAGGGCGGGCGACGTGTTCTGGTGCGTTTTCACCCCGAAACCGGCGCCCGGAGGCCTGTTTTCCGCTTATTTCGGCGCCGCGACCGTGACCAGCGCCGGACGCAGCACGCGGTCGGCGATCAGGTAGCCCTTCTGCAGCACGGTGACGATGGTGTTGGCCTCCTGCTCGGCCGGCACCATCGAGATCGCCTGGTGCTGGTGCGGGTCGAACTTGGTGCCCGCCGGCGGATTGATCTGGCTCACCTTGTTGCGCTCCAGTGCGGCCACCAGCTGGCGCAGCGTCGCGTGCACGCCCTCGAGCACCTGCTCCACGGCGGCGCCGGGCATGGCGATCGCGGCTTCCAGGCTGTCCTTGACGGGCAGCAGGCTGTCGGCGAAGCCTTCGACCGCGTACTTGCGGGCCTTGGCGACTTCCTCGTCGGCGCGGCGGCGGGCGTTCTCCGTCTCGGCCTTGGCGCGCAGGTGCGAGTCGGTCAACTCGGCGACCTTGGCCTCGAGTTCGGCGATGCGGGCGGCGTCGCCCCCCAGGCCGATATCGAGACTGGCGGTGCCGTTCTCCACCGGCGATTGCAGCGGAGCTTGCGGGGTTTGGTCTTCCGGATTCATGGTTGTCGTTGGTTTTCGGTCGCGTTGCGCGGGGACATGGAGACGGCGCCTGGTATTTCAAGAGGCCGCACGAACTTTTTTTGCCGGTGCGAATCTCCGGCATCGATCGAGACTACTCGTCGTCGACCGAAGCGCTCCAGCGCTGCCAGTCCACGAGGTCGCGGCGGTCGCGCTTGGTCGGCCGGCCGAGTTCCTGCGCATTGGCCGGTTCGACCCCGAACTTGCGCGCCTCTGCGGCCGCCTGCTGCGCCCGGATGCTGGCTTCGGTCTCCTGGTACAGCGTGCGGGCCACCGTCGCCGGCCCCCGCATCGCGCCCAGGCCCAGGACCAGCAATTCACGGACCGAGCCGGGTTGGCGGATCTCGATCAGGTCGTTGACGCGCACCGAGCGCGCCGGCTTGGCGGGCTGGCCGTTGACCTGCACGCGGCCTTTTTCCACCTCGTCGGCGGCGAGGCCGCGCGTCTTGAAGAAGCGCGCCACCCACAGCCACTTGTCGAGCCGCATGTCGGCGGCGGCGGCAGGGGCGGCGGAGGGATTGGCGGCGTGTTTCGACACGTTATTGGGAGGCACCGTGCGCGATCGCGCGGGCCTGGGTCTGTTTGAGTGCTTCCTTGGACATGGGGGTCGTGTCCCAGCCCTGCAAGTGGCGCAGCGCGACGCCGCTCATCGCCTTCATGCCTTCCGGGCTGTTGTTGAGGCAGGGGATGTAGTGGAAGGTCTTGCCGCCGGCCGACAGGAAGGCCGCGCGCGCCTCGATCGCGATCTCCTCGAGGGTCTCGAGGCAATCGGCCGCGAAGCCGGGGCAGATCACGTCGACGCCTTCGTCGCCGGCCTTGGCGAGCGCCTTGAGCGTGGGCTCCGTGTAGGGCTGCAGCCACTCGGCCCGGCCGAAGCGGCTCTGGAACGTGACGCGCCAGTCGTCCGGCTCGAGCTTGAGCTTCTCGGCCAGCAGGCGGCCCGTCTTCAGGCACTCGCAGTGGTACGGATCGCCCAGGTGCAGCGTGCGCTTGGGCATGCCGTGGAAGCTCATCACCAGCTTGCGGCCGCGGCCTTCGCGCTGCCAGTGCTTGCGCACCTGGGCGGCCAGCGCCTCGATGTAGGCCGGATCGTCGTGGTAGTGGTTGACGAAGCGCAGCTCGGGCAGACGGCGCGTGCGGCGGGCCCAGGCGGCGACGTCGTCGAACACGCTCGCGGTGGTCGCGGCCGAGTACTGCGGGTAGGCCGGGAACACGAGGATGCGGGTGGCGCCTTCGGCGCACAGCGCGTCCAGCGCGACGGCGATCGCCGGCTGGCCGTAGCGCATCGCCCAGCGCATCTCCACCGACTGGCCTCGCTCGCCGATGTAGCTGCGCAGCATGTTGGCCTGGCGGGCGGTCCAGACGGCCAGCGGCGAGCCGTCGCGCGCCCAGATCTTCTTGTATTTGCGCGCGGAGCTGGCGGGCCGGAACCGCAGGATGACGCCGTGCAGGATCAGCCACCACAGCGCGCGCGGAATCTCGACGACGCGCGGATCGGACAGGAATTGCGCCAGGTAGCGGCGCAGCGCGGGAGCCGTGGGCGCGTCGGGCGTGCCGAGGTTGACGAGCAGCACGCCCACCTTGCCGGGGCTGTCGTGCGCGTGATCGCGCGGCAGCGAGCTCATCGCCGCGACGGCGTCGGGGCGGGACTCAGCAGGTCGTACTCGTCGTCGCGCCGGACGGGCGCGTGCAGCACTTCGAACTGCATCGCGGCGACGCCCGGATCTTCCGGCGAGCCGCTGAGGCCCACTTCGCCGCTGCCGTGCAGCGTGCAACTGCCGCGCCGCAGGCTGACGACCTCGTCCTCGCTGGAGAAGCGCACGAAGGTGCCGTTGATGCTGAGGTCGGACAGCTGCAGCGTGGCGCCGATCCAGTCGATGCGGCAGTGCGAGCGCGACACGCGCGCGTCGTCCACCTGCATGTCGGAGGCGGCCGCCCGGCCGATGACGACGGGCATGTTGGCCGCGGTGAAGCGGCGCACCTTGTTGCCCCAGGTGAGGATGACGGACTCGGGCCCGATCAGGCCCATGCCCGGCGCACCGCCGACCAGCGTGGGCGCGGTGTCCATCCCGCGGCGCGACAGCAGGTGCACTTCCACGGGTTCCACGCGCCCACGCAGGCGCACGAGGTCGAGGCTGCGGAACATGTCGCGCGAGTCGAGGGGCAGGGCGCGCAACACCTCCACCGTGACGAGCGTCTCGTTGTCGCCCGCGTGGTCGAGCAGGCGCGCGGCCACGTTGACGGCGTCGCCGAAGTAGTCGCCGCTGACCTCCACGGTCTCGCCGAGCGCGATGCACACCTGCAACTGGAGACGGGCCTCCGTGAACCCGGTCAGCGCGTCGCGCCGCCGCATCACGATGTCGATCTCCTCGTGCATCTGGTCGGCCGCCTCGACCGCCTGCGCGGCGGTCGGGAAGACCGCCATCAGGCCGTCGCCCAGCGTCTTGACGACGACGCCGCCGGTGGCGGGCACGCGGCGGGCGATCGCGTCCACCGTCTCCGTGACGATCTGGGACGCGTCGGTGTTGCCGAGCAGTTCGTACAGCGCGGTGCTGCCACGAAGGTCGGCGAAGACGACGGCACGACGCTGGATGGCGGACATGCGGGCGGCGCCTTTACCTGGGGGTCAGAGGTTGTCCAGGTAGGTGCGGAGCTTGTCCGACCGGCTCGGGTGCTTGAGCTTGCGGATCGCCTTCGCCTCGATCTGGCGGATGCGCTCGCGCGTGACGTCGAACTGCTTGCCCACTTCTTCCAGCGTGTGGTCGGTGGACATCTCGATGCCGAAGCGCATGCGCAGCACCTTGGCCTCGCGCGGCGTCAGGCTGTCGAGGATGTCCTTGACCACGTCGCGCAGGCCGGCGTGCATCGCGGCCTCCACCGGCGCGAGGTTGTTGGTGTCCTCGATGAAGTCGCCCAGGTGGGAGTCGTCGTCGTCCCCGATCGGCGTTTCCATGGAGATCGGCTCTTTCGCGATCTTCATGATCTTGCGGATCTTGTCTTCCGGCATCTCCATCTTCTCGGCGAGCGTCGGCGCGTCCGGCTCGAAGCCGAACTCCTGCAGATGCTGGCGCGAGATGCGGTTCATCTTGTTGATCGTCTCGATCATGTGCACCGGGATGCGGATCGTGCGGGCCTGGTCGGCGATCGAGCGCGTGATGGCCTGGCGGATCCACCACGTGGCGTAGGTGGAGAACTTGTAGCCGCGACGATATTCGAACTTGTCCACCGCCTTCATCAGGCCGATGTTGCCTTCCTGGATCAGGTCGAGGAACTGCAGGCCGCGGTTGGTGTACTTCTTGGCGATGGAGATGACCAGGCGCAGGTTGGCCTCGATCATTTCCTTCTTCGCGTCGCGCGAGGCCTTCTCCCCCTCGTTCATCTTGCGGTTGATCTCCTTCAGGTGCTCGATGGGCACCACGGCGCGCGCCTGGAGGTCGATCAGCTTCTGCTGGAGTTCCTGGATCGCGGGCAGGTTGCGGCCCATGATCACGCTGTACGAACGGTTGCCGGCGATTTCCTTCTCGGCCCAGTGCAGGTTGAGCGAGTTGGTCGGGAACGTCTTGATGAAGTGTTCCTGCGGCATGCCGCACTTGTCGACGACGATCTTGCGGATCTCGCGTTCGTAGCGGCGCACGTCGTCGACCTGGCCGCGCAGGATCTGGCACAGGCGCTCGATGGTCTTGACCGTGAAGCGGATCTTCATCAGGTCGTCGGTGAGCGCGGACTGGGCCTTGTCGTAGGAGGGCGAGCGGTAGCCGTCCTTCTCGAACGCCTTGCGCATCTTGTCGAAGTGCGTGCTGAGCTCGCCGAACTTGGTCAGCGCCTGCGACTTGAGCTCTTCGAGCTTCTTGGTCAGGGCCTTGGAGCCGCCGGCGCCGTCGTCGTCGTCTTCCTCGTCGAATTCGTCGAAGTCTTCTTCCGCGACGTAGTCGTCCGCCTCGTTGGTGGACACGAAGCCGTCGACGGCCTCGGAGATCTGCATCTCGCCCTTGGCGATGCGGTCGGCCACCGACAGGATCTCGGCGATCGTGGTGGGCGAGGCCGAGATGGCCTGCATCATCGACTGCAGGCCGCCTTCGATGCGCTTGGCGATCTCGATCTCGCCTTCGCGGGTGAGCAGCTCGACCGAGCCCATCTCGCGCATGTACATGCGCACGGGGTCGGTGGTGCGGCCGAACTCGGAGTCGACGGTCGACAGCGCGGCCTCGGCCGCCTCTTCGGCTTCCTCTTCCGTCGCGCCGGACTGGGTCTGGCCCGAGATCAGCAGCGTGGCGGCGTCGGGCGCCTGCTCGTACACGGCGATGCCCATGTCGTTGAGCATCGACACGATGGCTTCGAGGATTTCGTTGTCGACCAGCTTCTCGGGCAAGTGGTCGTTGATTTCCTGGTGGGTCAGGAAGCCGCGCGTCTTGCCCATCTTGATGAGCGTCTTGAGCTCATGGCGGCGCTTGGCGACTTCCTCTTCGGTGAGCTGGGTCTCGTCCAGGCCGAACTCGCGCATCAGCGCGCGTTCCTTGGCCCGCGACACCTTCATGCGCAGCGGCTTGACCTTGGCCTTGACCTCGCCGACTTCCTCGACGACCTCTTCGGCGGCCTCGACCTCGACTTCGCCTTCGAGGTCGGCCTCGACTTCGGCGTCGTCCTCGAAGGCCGGAACCTTGGCGACTTCTTCCTTCTTGCCCTTCTTGCCCTTGGGCTCGGGAGCGGCGGTCTTGGCGGCGGCCTTGGTGGTCTTGGCGGCGGGCGTCTTCGCGGCCGGAGCCGCCTTGTCCGCCTTTGCGGCGGGTGCCTTCGCGGCAGCCTTGGTCGCAGCAGCGGACACCGCCTTCTTCTCGACGACGGGTTTCTCGGCGGCCGTCTTCGCGGCGGCGGTCGTCGTCTTGGCAGTATCAGCGCTCTTCTTGGCAGTCATGCGGTTCCTTGAATGAATGTCGACCCAGGTCGACCGGCGTTTCGAGCCCGCGCCAAATTCGACTGGCCCGTGGAATATGCGGGCAAGCATCGAGAAAGAAAGGCGAGCAATGAATTCCCTCCGCGTGCGACGCGACGGGACACCGGCAGGCAAGTTGGCGTGAACGTGGTTTGAATGAACAGCTCTTGCGGGAAGAGGTGGCCGAAATGGATGCCCTTGACGAGGGTGGCCGGGGCCCGGAGTCTGCTGCTCTCACTGCACGTCACAAGTTGCCGCTGAGTGGGATATCGGATTATACCTCAATCCCCAATGGAAATCACCTTTTGGCGAACGTCTCGCTGGTCGCCTGTTCACTCTTCGGCGCCGAGCGCCAATCCATGAATGAACTCTTGGCGCTGCGCGCCCAGAGTTCAGTCACTCTTCGGCGCCGAGCGCCAATCCATGAATGAACCCTTGGCGCTGCGCGCCGCGAGCTCACTCACTCTTCGGCACGCTGGGCCAAGAGTCGAGCCTTGACCTCTTCCCAATGCTTGTAGACCTCGCGGTAGCGGACGAGGGCGGCCGGGTCCGAGGCCGCCCGGGCGATCAGCGCCTGGGTCTGCGCCCTCAGCTCGCGGTCGAGGATGGTGTCGACGGCGCGGCGGAAGTCGGCGTAGGTGGCGTCGGGGTCGGCGTCGCCGTCGGCGATGGTCAAGGCCTCTTCGCCGAGCGCCGGATCGGCGCGCAGCGCGTGGCTGAGGATGGCCCATGGCCGCGGGCCGTGTTCCGAATGGTCGCGCTCCAGCCAGGCCACCAGCGGACCGTGCGGGGCGGGCAGGGCGTGCAGCATCTCGTGCTCGTCGGTGGACAGCTGGTCCCAGTATTCGGGATGGCCGAACAGCATCTGCACGGCGCGGCTCTCGGGCGTCTTGGGCGCGGAGCGCGGCACGCGGCGCATCGCGGCGAGTTCGGCCGCCTCGCGGTCCCGGGCCGCATACTTCGGGTTGGACGGGCGGCCGCCGAACTTGCCGCCACGGCTGTCGGCGGAACGCGGGCGCCATTGGCCCTCGCCCGCGGCGTGGCCGCCGCCTTCGTGACCGTCGGGGTCGCCGGGACCGTCGTGGCGCGGCTCGTCCGCGGAGCCGCGCGCCGACCGTGCGCCGCCGGAGCGTGCCGCCCCGGTCTTCCACAGGGCGTTCAGGTCGTCCAGCGGCAGGTTGGCCTTGCTCGCCAGTTCGCCGAGCAACTGGCGCTGCAACGCGCCCTCGGGCAGCGCGCTCCACAGGGGCCTGGCCTGCGCCAGCATGCGAGCGCGGCCTTCGGCGGTGTTCATGTCGCACTCGTGCTGCGCCACCTCGATCAACTGCTGCGACAGCGGCAGCGCCTCCTGCACATACTGCTCGAACGCCTTTGTTCCATGTTCGCGCACATAGCTGTCCGGATCATGTTCCTTGGGCAGGAATAGAAAGCGGAAGCTGCGCGTATCGGTGGCGTGCGGCAGCGCGGCCTCGAGCGCCCGGCCGGCCGCGCGGCGGCCTGCCGCGTCGCCGTCGAAGCTGAAGATCACCTTGTCGGTGAACCGCAGCAGCTTGTGCACGTGCTCGGCGGTGCAGGCGGTGCCCAGCGTGGCGACCGCGTTGGGAAAGCCCAGCTGCGCCAGGGCGACGACGTCCATGTAGCCCTCGGTCACCAGCACATAGCCCTTGTCGCGCAAGCCCTGGCGGGCTTCGAACAGGCCGTACAGCTCGCGGCCCTTGCTGAAGATGGGGGTTTCCGGCGAGTTGAGGTACTTGGGTTCGCTCTTGTCGAGCACCCGCCCGCCGAAGGCGATCACCTCGCCCTTGACGTTGCGGATCGGGAACATGATGCGTTCGCGGAAGCGGTCGTAGCGCTTCTGCGTGGCCGGATCGTCGCCCGACACGATCACCATGCCCGATTCCACCAGCAGTGGGTCGTCGTAGCGCGGGAACGCGCTGGCCAGCGTGCGCCAGCCTTCGGGCGACCAGCCGAGCGCGAAGCGGGCGGCGATCTCGCCGCTGAGGCCGCGGCCCTTGAGGTAGTCGATGGCGCGTGGCGACGCCTTGAGCTGCTGCTTGTAGTGGTCGGCCGCCTTGGCGAGGATGTCCGACAGCGTCGCGGTCTGGGCCTTCTTGCGCGCGGCCTCGGCGCGCTCCTCGGGCGAGGCGTCGTCCTCGGGCACGGGCATGCCCACCTGCTGGGCCAGGTCGGTGACCGCGTCGACGAAGCCCATGCCGTGGTGTTCGCAGAGGAAGCGGATGGCGTCGCCGTGCACGCCGCAGCCGAAGCAGTGGTAGGTCTGGCGGGTGGCGCTGACGATGAAGCTGGGCGACTTCTCGCCGTGGAAGGGGCACAACCCCTTGTAGTTGATGCCCGCCTTCTTCAGCGTGACGGAGCGGCCCACCAATTCGACGATGTCGACGCGGGCGAGCAGGTCTTGGACGAATTGGCCGGGAATCACTGTGGCAGTGTAGGGCGGAGAGGCGGCGACGGAACCCGGAGCGCAAACGAAACGAGCGCCCTCGGGCGCTCGAAACCTGGAAACGCGACCGGTCAGGCCACGTCGGTCAGGGGCTCAAACGGCGAAATCGGTCAGTTGCTTGCCCGATTCGAGCGCGGCCGACAGCCACTTCGGCTTCAGGCCGCGGCCGGTCCACGTCTGGCCGCTGGCCGGGTCGCGGTACTTGGCGGCGACCTTGCGGCCACTGGTGCTGGCACGCGGTCCGGAGGTCTTGGCGACCAGGTCCGAGGCGGTCAAACCATGTTCTGCCATCAGCGCACGAACCTTGGAAATCGCTTCGTTGCGTTCTTGGCGGCGTGCATCGGAAATCTGGCGGTCGATTTCGGCCTTCTGGGCCAGAAGATCCTGCAGGGAAGACATGTCTCAAATCCTCGTGTCAATTCGACTATTGAAACATCTTATCGCGGAGTTCGCAAAAAGAAACTCAATGGAAGAGCCACGCGTGACACTTTGCACGTGTCAGGTGACTCAGCGGCGAATATACACCGAGGCCGGGTTAATTATTGCAAACCCGCGAAAAAGAATGCGCGCAGAGGATGAGAAAAGTCTCGTTCAAGGCGCCGGCGGTACGTAGCCGGCCGGTTGTTCGGCGCCGCCGCCGAAGAAGAAGCTTTCCATTTGGCGCGCCAGATATTGGCGGGCACGCGCATCGGCGAGGTTCAGTCGATTCTCGTTGACCAGCATCGTCTGGTGCTTCTTCCACGCCTCGAACGCCTCCTTGCTGACGTTGTCGTAGATGCGCTTGCCGAGCTCGCCCGGATAGACGGAAAAGTCGAGGCCTTCGGCCTCGCGCTTGAGATAGACGCATTGGACGGTGCGTGCCATGGAGAACTCCTGTCGTTCGTGTGAGAGCCGGCGCGCGAGCGCGCTCGGCCGTGATGGATTCGGGATGGTTTCGAGCGGGATGCTCAGGGCAGTTTCTTCACGAGTACCTGCGAACGCCGATCCCAGTTGTATTTCTTCTTGCGCGCGTCGGGCAACCATTCCGGATCGACCTGTTCGAAGCCGCGTTTGATGAACCAATGCATCGTGCGTGTGGTGAGCACGAATATCGACTTGACCCCGAGCGCCTTTGCGCGATGTTCGATTCGCTTGAGAATCCGGTCGCCATCGCCCTGGCCTTGAACCTGCGGCGAAACCGTGAGCGCGGCCAATTCGGCGGTGCCGGCTTCCGGATACGGATACAAGGCGGCGCAGCCAAAAATGATTCCGTCGTGTTCGATGACGGTATACGTGGCGACGTCGCGTTCGATTTCGGTCCGGCTGCGCTTGACCAGCGTGCCGTCGCGTTCGAAGGGCTCGATCAATTGCAGGATGCCGCCCACGTCGTCGGACGTGGCCTCGCGCAGGCTCTCGAGCTTCTCGTCGACGACCATCGTGCCGATGCCGTCGTGGGTGAAGACCTCCATCAGCAACGCACCGTCGACCGCGAACGGCAGGATGTGCGAACGCTCGACGCCGCCCTGGCAGGCCTTGACGCAGTGCTGCAGGTAGAACGTCGTGTCCAGCGGGCTCGTGGGCACCGGCAGGCTGGCCACCAGGCGCGCGGCGTCCGCCAGCGCGAGTTCGGTGTCGATCGGGGTCTCCGGGTCGCTGGGCACCTCGTGGATGCCCGGCACCTCGGTCAGGAACAGCAGCTTGTCGGCCTGCAGCGCGACGGCGGTGGACGTCGCCACTTCTTCCATCGTGAGGTTGAAGGCCTCGCCGGTCGGGGAGAAGCCGAACGGGGACAGCAGCACGACGGCGCCGATGTCGATCGCACTGCGAATGGCCAGCGCATCGACCTTGCGCACGACGCCGCTGTGCATGAAGTCGACGCCGTCGACGATGCCCACGGGACGCGCGGTGAGGAAGTTGCCCGACACGACGCGTACGGTCGCGTTGGCCATCGGGGTGTTGGGCAGGCCTTGCGAGAAGGCGGCCTCGATCTCGAAGCGCAACTGGCCGGCCGCCTCCTGCGCGCAGTCGAGAGCCACCTCGTCGGTCACGCGGATGCCGTGGCTGTACCGCGCCGGGTGGTTCTTGGCCTTCAACTGGTCGTTGACCTGCGGCCGGAACCCGTGGACGAGCACGAGCTTCATGCCCATCGCATGCAGGATGGCCAGGTCCTGCACCAGCGCGTTGAGCTTGCCCGCGACGATCATCTCGCCGGTGATCGCCACGACGAAGGTCTTGCCGTGATAGGCGTGGATGTGCGGCGCCACGGCGCGGAACCAGGGCACGAAAGTGTGGGGGAAAACCAGATCCAGGCTCATTGCGGGCACTCTTCAATTCAGCCCGGCATTGTGCCGCACCGCTCAATGCCCCGTGGCCCGATGGCCGGTACCGCGTCTCGCGACGCGTTGCGTTGTCAGGCGACTCCAGATCCGTCATCCTGCTCGAAGTCGCAGGATCCACGCTCGCGAATGACGGCGCCGCAGGGGTGGATCCTGCGACTGCGCGCAGGATGACGCGGGTGCTTGCGATAATGAGCCGCTCGTGAATTCGCCTACCCGTCCTCCTGCTCCGGCCCCGCGCCCGTCCGCTGCTCCCCGTCCGCCCCGCGCCGATCGCCCCGATCGTGCGCCGCGCGCCGCCCCCGCACCGGCCAACCCGCTGCCCAAGATCACCTTCCCCGAATCGCTGCCGGTCTCCAGCCGGCGCGAGGACATCGCGCAGGCCTTGCGCGAGCACCAGGTGGTCATCGTCTGCGGCGAGACCGGCTCGGGCAAGACCACGCAGCTTCCGAAGATCCTGCTGGAGCTCGGTCGCGGACGGGCCAACGGCGGCGGCCTGATCGGGCATACCCAGCCGCGCCGCATCGCCGCGTCCAGCGTCGCCAAGCGCATCGCGTTCGAGCTGAACTCGCCGCTGGGCGAGGTCGTGGGCTACCGCGTGCGCTTCCAGGACCGCTTCCAGCCGGGCGCCTCCGTCAAGCTGATGACGGACGGCATCCTGCTGGCCGAGACGCAGAGCGACCCGCTGCTCAAGGCCTACGACACGCTGATCATCGACGAGGCGCACGAGCGCAGCCTCAACATCGACTTCCTGCTCGGCTACCTGCGCCAGATCCTCCCGCGGCGACCCGACCTGAAGGTGATCGTCACGTCGGCCACGATCGACGCGGACCGCTTCGCGAAGCACTTCGAGTCGGCCAGGGGACCGGCGCCGGTGATCACCGTCAGCGGCCGGCTGTTCCCGGTCGAGCAGCGCTGGCGCCCGTTCGAGGAGAGCCGCGAGTACGGCCTCAACGAAGCCATCGCCGACGCCGTCGACGAGCTGTGGCGCGGCGGCCCGGGCGACGTGCTCGTGTTCCTGCCGGGCGAGCGCGAGATCCGCGAGGCGGCCGACACGCTGCGCAAGCACCATCCGCCGGGCGTCGAGATCCTGCCGCTGTTCGCGCGGCTGTCGCAGGCCGAGCAGGATCGCGTGTTCGAGACCGGCGCCGCGCCGCGCATCGTGCTCACCACCAACGTGGCCGAAACGTCGCTCACCGTGCCGGGCATCCGCTACGTGATCGACAGCGGGCTGGCCCGCGTCAAGCGCTACAGCTACCGCAACAAGGTCGAGCAGCTGCAGGTCGAGGCCATCAGCCAGGCCGCGTGCAACCAGCGCGCCGGCCGCTGCGGCCGCGTCGCCAACGGCACCTGCATCCGGCTGTTCGACGAGAAGGACTTCGCCGGCCGCCCGAAGTTCACCGACCCCGAGATCCTGCGCTCGTCGCTGGCCGGCGTCATCCTGCGCATGAAGAGCCTGCGCTTCGGCGCCGTCGAGGATTTCCCGTTCCTCGAGGAGCCGCCGCGCAAGGCGATCGCCGACGGCTACGCGCTGCTGGGCGAGCTCAACGCGGTCGACGACTTCAACGACCTGACGCCGATCGGCACCGAGCTCGCGCGGCTGCCGCTCGACCCGCGCGTGGGCCGCATGATCCTCGAGGCGCGCGAGCGCAACTGCCTCACCGAGGTGCTGGTGATCGCGTCGGCGCTGTCGGGCCAGGACGTGCGCGACCGCCCGATGGAGCAGGCGCAGGCGGCCGACGAGAAGCACAAGAAGTTCGACGACGAGCGCTCGGAGTTCATGGGCTACCTCAAGCTCTGGAAGTGGCTCGACCTGTCGCGCGGCGGGCAGTCCGAGGGCATCGATCTCGCAGCCGCCCAGATCGCCCCGCGTCCTGCGCGCGGCGCCTCCGCGCACGCGCGTCACGGGGGCGCGCAGGCCAGCGCGCCAGCGCAGGCGCCCACGCACAAGCTGAGCCACCGCCGCTACGAACAACTGCTGCGCGAGAACTTCGTCAGCGTGCGCCGAGTGCGCGAGTGGCGCGACATCCATTCGCAGTTGCTGATCGTCGTGGCCGACCACGGCTGGCAACTCAACACCGCGCCGGCCGACTACGACCAGGTGCACCTGGCGATGCTGGCCGGCCTGCTGGGCAACCTCGGGCTGAAGAGCGAAGACGACGAGTGGTACCTCGGCGCGCGCGGCATCCGCTTCTGGCGCCATCCCGGCGCGCACCTGTCGAAGAAGCCGGGCCGCTGGATCGTCACCGCCGAACTGGTGGAGACCACGCGCCTGTACGGCCGCGGCATCGCCGCGATCGATCCGCAGTGGATCCCCGGCATCGCCGGCCACCTGCTCAAGACGCAGCTGCTCGAGCCGCACTGGGAGAAGAAGGCCGCCGAGGTGATCGCGCTGGAGCGCGCGACGCTGTACGGCATCGTCGTCTACCAGAACCGGCGCGTGAACTTCGGCCTCGTCGACCCGGTCGTCGCGCGCGAGATCTTCATCCGCGAAGGCATGGTGCAGGGCGAGTGGGACACCCGGCTGCCGTTCCTGGCCCACAACCAGAAGATGATCGCGCAGGTGCAGGATCTCGAGCACAAGTCGCGCCGCCAGGACGTGCTGGTGGACGACGA
>FTJN01000531.1_pt2 | contig 31023 bp, 32 predicted proteins | sample 1658361 | NCBI WGS metagenome assembly FTJN01 (sample SAMEA3914819, study PRJEB12502) | metagenome | biome: forest; material: soil | place: Canada | collected 2010-06-26 | depth 0.3 m
GGGTGCTCCAGCAGCCAGACCAACTCGCCCGCCGTGCCCTCGGCGATGGCGGCGGCCCGGGCCTCCATGGCGGCAACGGCTGCCGGGTAGGGCACGTACCCGGTCGAAACCGCCCAGCCCACGGGCGCGCCGTCATCCCGCCCGAGCAGCGGAACGCTTTTGTTTTCAAGGTTTAACGGGCGATCAAGCATACGGCCTTAGTCTTGCAAGGGGCGCTGCGCGGCCGACCCTGGTCGCGCGTGTTCTTCAGGGACTTACTTCGTGAGCCAGGTCAACGCCGTAAATGTCGAGATCTCCGTTCTTCTGGGACGCTCGATCCTGCCGATGCAGCAGCTGCTGCGCATGGGCCGCGGCGCGGTGATCCCGCTGGACGCCAAGACCAATGACGAGGTCTGGATCCTGGCCAACAACCACCCCATCGCCCGGGGCGAGATCCAGATCAGCGACGACCGCATCGCCATCCAGGTGACCCGCGCCGCCGACGTCTACGACTACATGGCCGGCGGCAGCTAGGCTCGGGTTCCCACGGATTCTTGCAATCCGCAAACTCCGCTCTTTCCAAATCAAACTCAGTTTGCTACCTGCCGCGCCTCACCATGAGCGGTCGTGGCGGAATTGGTAGACGCGCAGCGTTGAGGTCGCTGTGCCCGAAAGGGCGTGGAAGTTCGAGTCTTCTCGACCGCACCAGGTGAGACAAAGGCCTAGAGCGCGCTTGGCGAAATCGGTTTCCGACTCGCTGGGCGCGCTCTAACCATTTCTGGAGAAGGGGTTTGCCCTTCTCGCAACTTCGGATTACCCGCAGGACGCAACGCTTAGAGTTCAGGAGGTCCCCATGACCCGGGAAACAGCCGACCTGACCGACGACGCGCGCCACAACCTGCTGATCCCTGAACCGGAAACGGTCGAGGATCTCGAAGACCTCGCCCTCGGCGACGACTACGCCCTCAATCCCGAATATGTCGCGATGGTCATCGACGCGGCCGATCGCGGCGACACCGCCCGTCTGCGCGAACTGGTCCATGCGCTGGAGCCCGCCGACGTCGCCGACCTGATGGGTTTCCTGTCGGCCGCCTACCGCGAGGAGGTGATCCCGGTCCTGGATCCCGAATGGCTGGGCGAGATCATCGCCGAGCTGGACGACAACCTGCGCGAGGAAGTGCTGGAGGCCACGCCGTCGGCCACCCTGGCCAAGGCGCTGGAGGAGCTGGATTCCGACGACGCCGCCGACGTCATCGACGACCTGGACGAGGGCAAGCGCGCCCAGGTCCTGGCCGCCATGGACGAGGGCGACCGCGCGGCGATCGAGACCAGCCTGTCCTACGAGGACGAGACGGCCGGCCGCCTGATGCAGCGCGAGTTCCTGGCCGCGCCGCAGTTCTGGACCGTGGGCCAGACCATCGACCACGTGCGCGTCTCCGGCGATCACCTGCCGGAGCTGTTCTTCGACGTCTATGTGGTCGACCCGTCGTTCACGCCGGTCGGCGCCCTGCCGATCAGCCTGCTGCTGACCAGCAAGCTGGAGACGCCCCTGGCCGAGATCATGGAGGCGGTGACCGAGATCACCGTCGACATGGACCAGGAAGAGGTCGCCTACATCTTCGACAAGTACCACCTGATCAGCGCCCCGGTCGTCGAGGCCGGCGGGCGGCTGGTCGGCCAGATCACCGTCGACGATATCGTCGGGGTCATACGCGAGGAGGCCGAGGAAGACATCCTGGCCCTGGCCGGGGTCAGCGACGCCGGCCGTGACGCCTCGGTCGTCGACATCGTCCGCGCCCGCCTGCCGTGGCTGCTGCTGAATTTGGTCACCGCCACCATCGCCGTCAGCGGCGTGGCGGTGTTTCAGGGCGAGATCGCCCAGCTGGTGGCCCTGGCCATCCTGATGCCGATCGTCTCGTCCCTGGGCGGCAACGCCGGCACCCAGACCCTGGCCGTGGCCGTGCGCGCCCTGGCCAGCAAGGAGCTGACCACGGCCAATGCCCGCCGGATCATCCTGCGCGAGCTGGGGGTCGGCCTGGTCAACGGCTTCACCCTGGCCATCGTCATGGGCGGGGCGACCTACCTGTTCTTTGGTCCCAAGGACCACCACGGCAAGCTGGCGATCATCGTCGGCCTGGCCTTGATCACCAACATCTTCACCGCGGCGGTCGGCGGCATCCTGGCCCCGCTGGCCCTGGCCAAGATGGGACGCGATCCCGCGGTGTCGTCGTCGATCTTCGTGACCTTCCTGACGGACTTCACCGGGTTCTTCGCGGTGCTGCTGATCGCGGCGCTGTTGTTGCACTGAACACTGCTGTCATCCCGAGCGTACCCCGGCGAAAGCCGGGTGAAGACCCGGGACCGACGCCTGAGCGCCGCGCATCCGGCGGTCCCGGATCTTCGCGCTACGCGCTCGTCCGGGATGACAGGGATTTTTCGCGAATCCCGTCACTACCCCCGCCACAAACGGCGCCCATCTTGCGCGGAACCCTACGAACGCATCCGCGTCTGTCTCAAACTGGGTCATTCTTGGCGATGAAACCGCGCTATCAGGTCTCCCGCGCCGCCGTCGATCTCATCAAGAGGTTCGAGGGTTACCGGATGAAAGCCGCGCAGCTGCCCGACGGGCGCTGGACGCTGGGCTACGGCCATACCCTGACGGCCCGGGCCGGCGCCTCTGTCTCGGAACAGGACGCCGAGGCCCTGCTACTCTACGACCTGATCACGGTGGCCCACGCGGTCAACGAGAACACCTACACGCCGCTGAACCAGAACCAGTTCGACGCCCTGGTCTGTTTCGCCTTCAACATCGGCACGGAGAACTTCATCCGCTCGGCCGTGCTGCGTCGCCTCAACGAAGGCGCGCCGCTGCAGGCGGCCAGCGCCATGGAACTGTGGCGCAAGGCCGATTTCGAGGGCGAGCGGATCGTCATCGACGCCCTGGTGCGCCGCCGCGCGGCGGAGCGGGCCCTGTTCCTGACGCCGACCGACGGCGCCTGGGTGGCCGCGCCCAGCTCGGTGCTGCGTCCCAAGATCGACCATGACGCCGGCAATCTGATCCCGACCCAGACTCCGGCCGCGATCACCACCTCGCTGCAAGGCGACAAGGTCGTGACCTTGCGCGAAGATGGCGGGGCCATGCCGGCCTTGGCCGGCTCGGGTCCCAGCGCCAGCGAGCAGGCCGCCGCCGCCGTCGGCGCGCGCCTGGAGGCCATCCTGCCCGACGAGGCCGCGCCTCCGCCGCCGCTAGGCCTGGCCAACCCGGCGCCGGCTCAAGACCTGCTGCTGCCGGAACCGCCTGTCCTGGCCGCCGCCGCGGCGCCGTCCGTCTTCATCTATCCGACGCCCGAACCGCTGACCGTCGAAACGCCGGTCGCCGAGGCCGCCCCGCCGTTCCGCCTGACGCCGGAAGAGCCGGTGGCCGAGTCGACGTTCTCGACCCCGCGGCCGGTCGTCGAAACCCCGGCCGCCGCCGAGCCCACCCTGTTCGAGGCCGTCCGCCCCGCGACCACCAGCGGCTCGCTGTTCAATCTGGGCGGCTTCTCGACCAGCGGCGATGTCGACCTGGAGGCCCAGGACGTTTCTTTCGGCGAGCCTCAGCCGCACGCCTTCGGCGGCGTGACCCTGCTGGTCAGCCTGGGCCTCCTGGGCCTGGGCCTGTTCGGTGGCGGCATCGTCTGGAACCTGGCCGTCGGCGCCAATGAAGGCTTCTCGGCCATCCGCATGTTCGGCTGGGGCGCCAGCGTCATCGGCATGATCTGTTTCGCCACCTCGGCCTATCTGCTGATGCGCCACCTGGGTGATCCCGAGCCGCAGCAAGAAGACTAGGAAGCGCTCTCTACCCTCGATCGCGAGGATCGAAGCACGGAACGCCCGCGGGTCTGCTTGATCCGCGGGCGTTTGTGCTATGCACTCGCCTCATGACGAACCAAACAGCACCCTCGATGGACTTCGCGCTGGGCGAGACGGCCGACGCGATCCGCGACACCACCGCCCGCTTCGCGGCCGACCGCATCGCTCCGATCGCCGCCAAGATCGACGAGACCAACGAATTTCCGCGCGACCTGTGGGTCCCGATGGGCGACCTCGGCTTGCACGGCATCACGGTCGAGGAAGAGTTCGGGGGCCTGGGCCTGGGCTATCTCGAGCACGTGATCGCCATGGAGGAGGTGAGCCGCGCCTCGGCCTCGGTGGGGCTCAGCTACGGCGCCCACTCCAACCTCTGCGTCAACCAGATCCGCCGTTGGGGCACGCCAGAGCAAAAGCACCGCTACCTGCCCAAGCTGATCAGCGGCGAACACGTCGGCTCGCTGGCCATGAGCGAGGCCGGCTCGGGCTCGGACGTGGTCTCCATGAAGCTGAAGGCCGAGCTGGTCGGCGACCGTTATGTGCTGAACGGCACGAAGTTCTGGATCACCAACGCCCCGCACGCCGACACCCTGGTCGTCTACGCCAAGACAGACGAACGCCGGATCACCGCCTTCCTGATCGAGAAGGGCATGAAGGGCTTCAGCGTCAGCAAGAAGCTGGACAAGATGGGCATGCGCGGCTCGGACACCGCCGAACTGGTGTTCGAGGACTGCGAGGTTCCCGAAGAGAACGTCATGGGGCCGGTGGGCGGCGGCGTGGGCGTGCTGATGAGCGGCCTGGACTATGAACGCGCCGTGCTGTCGGCCGGGCCGTTGGGCATCATGCAAGCCTGTCTCGACGTGGTGCTGCCCTTTGTCCGTGACCGCAAGCAGTTCGGCCAGGCGATCGGCTCGTTCCAGCTGATGCAGGGCAAGATCGCCGACATGTACGTCGCCCTGAACTCGGCCCGGGCCTATGTCTACGCCGTGGCGCGGGCCTGTGACGCGGGCAAGACCACGCGGTTCGACGCGGCGGGGGCGATCCTGATGGCCTCGGAAAACGCGGTGCGGGTGTCGCTGGAGGCCGTCCAGGCCCTGGGCGGGGCCGGCTACACCAAGGAATGGCCGGTCGAGCGGCTGGTGCGCGACGCCAAGCTCTATGACATCGGCGCGGGGACCAATGAGATCCGCCGGTTCCTGATCGGGCGGGAGTTGATCGGGGCTTAGGGTGTCTTTGGACTTGCCCCCACCTGGCGACTGCGTCGCCTGTCCGCCCCCATAGGGGGCGGAGCGCTCTTCCCCCTATGGGGGAAGACGATCGCGAAGCGATCCGTAGGGGGCAAGTTCGCAAGTTCAGCAAATGAAAAAGGGCCGCCCCGATTGCTCGGGACGGCCCTCCATCGTCGTAGCCGCGTCGCGGCGTGACTCGAACCTTAGGCGTTCAACGCCTTCAGTTGGAAACCTCGTTCTTCAGGCTCCAGGTCACTCGCGACCTCGGTTGGAGACAATGAGACACTGGTCACCTCCTTTCAGTTGTTGAACAACACAAGAGGAATATGGGCGCCGATCGGCGCTTCTGCAAAGGGGGAAAAGTCGCGATCTTATGTCGCGGTCGCTAGGCGTCTATTGAAACGCCAAGCGGAGAGAGGCGAGGGAAGCTTGGGAGAGGTACTCCCGGGTCGCGCAAGGGGGGGAAGCGCGACCCGGGTCCGCATCATCTCGATCAGGCGTAGAGGGCTCGCCCGACCAGGATGATGAGGGTCCATAGACCGACGTTGAGCCCCAGCACGCTCAGGCGATGCACGTTCAAGGCGGGAGCCTTGGCGGTGATGGCGATGGCGGTGGCCTGGTTCACGTCGGTTCCTCGTCCTGTGGCGCCTGTCGATCAGCGCCTTAACCAAAGATATCGAATGTCGGGTTCCGGACCCATGCGACAAATGTGACGCATCGGTGCAAATAGGCGGACCGATTGTCGCAGCTTGAGCATGGAGGGCCGGATGCCGGTCTGGGATCCCGACGTCTATCAGCGCTACAAGGCCTATCGCGATCGTCCGGCCCTGGACCTGATGTTGCAAATCCCGCGCGACCTGGAGCCGCGCGAAATCTGGGACCTGGGCTGCGGCACGGGCGAGCACGCGGCCTTGCTGGCCGCGCGCCATCCGGATGCCCGTGTGCACGGCCTGGATTCCGGTCCAGAGATGCTGGCGCGGGGCAGGGCGATGCGCGGCGATGTCGACTGGGTGCTGGGTGATATCGCGACCTTCGCGCCCGAAATCCCGCCCGACCTGATCTTCACCAACGCCGCCCTGCAGTGGGTGGACGGCCACGAGGCCCTGTTCCCGCGCCTGATGGGCCTGCTGGCCCCCGGCGGCGTGTTCGCGTGCCAGATCCCGGTGGTGGCCGACGACGGCTGGCGGCGCAGCCTGCGCGAGACGGCCCTGGACGGACCGTGGGCCTCGCGTCTGGCCAAGGTCGAGCGGGTGGGGTCGGGCGTCGATCCGCGTCCCTATCACGACTGGCTGTCGCCGCTGAGCGAGGACCTCGACATCTGGGTCACGACCTATGTCCACGCGTTGGGCGGTGACGATCCGATCGTCGACTGGACCTCGGGCACCAGCCTGCGGCCCTATCTGGAGGCCCTGAGCGATCCGGCCGAGCGGGCGGCCTTCCTGGCGGCCTGGCGCGAGCGGCTGGCGGTTGACTATCCGCGCCGCGAGGACGGGGTGACCCTGTTTCCGTTCACCCGTCTGTTCGTGATCGCCCGCCGCTACTGATCGCGGGCCCCTCGAGCGGCTTGGGCGGCGATGTCGGCCAGGCTGGGGCGGCGGCGCAGTTCGGTGACCGGCTTGCCCAGGCTGTCGATGGCCAGGCCCGCCGCCACGCGTCCAGCGGTCACCGCCGGTTCGAAGGCCTTCCAGTCGCGGATGTCGATCTCGTTGAGCTTTGGGGTGATCAGCACGTCCGAGGCTTCGCGGCTGGCCGCCAGGTCGCGGCCGGTCGAGACCGTGGCGGCGCGCATCAGCAGCGCCACGATCGGCGGCCCCTTGCGCCACTCGCCCGACCATAGCCAGCGCCACAGCGAGGCCGGCCGATCGACGTCATCGGCGGTGATGCTGCGGCCGCGGGTGACGTCCACCCCCACGATGGGCCCCAGCTGAAAAGCGCGCATCACGTCGGCGGGGAAGTTCTTCATCACCGCCCCGTCGACCAGCACCGAGTTGCCCATCGCCACCGGCGGCAGCACGCCGGGCAGCGAGATCGAGGCCCGCAGGGCGTCTTGCAGCACCCCCTGGCGGTGCAGGTGGTAGGCGCCCGAGGTCAGGTTCGACGAGACGCAGAAGAACGGCAGCCACAGGTCGGCGATCTCGATGGCGTCGAAATGCTCCTCCAGTCGCGCCTTGACCTTCAGGCCCCGGGTCATGGCCACCAGGGGAAAGGCGATGTCGTCCAGCGGACTGGTTTCGACAAAGGCCTTGCGGATGCGGGTCTCCATCTCGCCGTCGTCCCAGCCCATGGCCAGGCCGGCGGCGACTACCGCGCCCATGGACGAACCGCCGACGAAGTCGATCGGCACGCCGCGCTCGCGCAGAGCCTGAATCGCCCCGACATGGGCGTAGGCTCGGGCTCCGCCGCCCGACAGCACCAAGCCCACCGACTGGCCGGTCAGGACCCGCGCCATCCGCTCGACGTCGGCCATGCCGTTCTCGCGTAGATGGAACAGTCGCGCGGCCTGGGTGGCGTCCAGCCATTCGGCCGAGCCCTTGGGATGGGTGACGCTGGCCGGCTGCAGCAGGATCAGGTCGACCAGCCGCTGGTCCTGCAAGGGGCCTGAAGCATAGGAGGGGATGACCGCCGGCGGCCGGTGGTCGCCCAGGCCGACGCGGAACAATCGGTCCACCTGGCGGCCGACCACGTGCTTCCAAGCGGTCTCGGTCGCTTCGGCCACGTAGAGCACGAAGTCGTGGCGGCGCTCGACATTGCTGAACCACTCGGTCGGAGCCAGCAGCGATTCGGCGCCCTCGACGGTGACCGAATAGCCCAGGTTCGAGATCGCGTGAGCCACGCGCTCGATGATCGGGCGGATCAGCTTGCCGGACTCGACGGCGATGAAGCCATAGACCGACGGATCGCCGATCGAGGCGTGGGCGCCGGCGTTCCGGGCCCGGCGAATCATCAGCCGCGACAGCTCGATCATCACCTCCGGATCGCGCTCGACGGCCTCGAAGAAGGCGGCGCGGGGCAGGGCCAGGATCTCGGAATCGCGCAGGGCCACCAGATTGGCCGAATGGGAGGAGCCGGCGATCATCGCCATCTCGCCGGCCGGTTCGCCCGGGCGGATCACGCCCAGAAACTGCGGCTCCTGGCCTTCCTCGCGCCGAAACGCGCCCAGCCGGCCGGTGCGGACGAAGTACAGATAGTCCGCCGCCTCGCCGGGCGCATAGAGTGTCGCGCCGCCCGGCAAGGAAAACCAGGCGGCGTCGCCCTCGCGATGTTCTTGCGCGAAGAGCCGGGCCAGGGCCGTGTCGGCCATGAAGTCGGGTAGGGTGACCACGACAGAGACGCTAACTTGAACCGCGGACCTTGACCATCGAAGGTCAAATACCGCGGCTTTCGGTCGGAAATAGAAAAGGCTATGCCTCGTTAATGCCGAAGATGAACACTGCTATCGACAAAAGCGGCGAGTCCTTCGCCAAAAACGCCGCGCACAACCGCGCCCTCGTCGAGGCGCTGCGCGAAAGGGTCGCGGTCGCGGCCCTGGGCGGTCCGGAAACCGCCCGCAAGCGTCACACGGCGCGGGGCAAGCTGCTGCCGCGCGAGCGCGTCGAGCGCCTGCTGGATCCCGGCTCGCCGTTCCTGGAAATCGGCCAGCTGGCCGCCTGCGACCTCTATAACGGCGAGGCGCCCGGGGCCGGCGTGATTACCGGCATCGGCCGGGTGTCGGGCCGCGAGGTGATGATCGTCGCCAACGACGCCACCGTGAAGGGCGGCGCCTATTTCCCGATGACGGTGAAGAAGCACCTGCGCGCCCAGGAAATCGCCCAGCAGAACCGCCTGCCTTGCGTCTACCTGGTCGACAGCGGCGGGGCGAACCTGCCGCACCAGGCCGAGGTCTTTCCGGACCGCGACCACTTTGGCCGCATCTTCTTCAACCAGGCCCGGATGAGCGCGGCGGGCATCGCCCAGATCGCCTGCGTCATGGGCTCGTGCACGGCCGGTGGGGCCTATGTGCCCGCCATGAGCGACGAGACCGTCATCGTCCGCGACCAGGGCACCATCTTCCTGGCTGGCCCGCCGCTGGTGAAGGCCGCCACGGGCGAGGTGATCAGCGCCGAGGAACTGGGCGGGGCCGACACCCACGGCCGCCGCTCGGGCGTGGTCGACCACGTGGCCAATGACGACGAGCATGCGCTGGAAATCGTCCGCTCGATCGTCGCCAACCTGAACACCACCAAGCGCGTCGAGACCGAGATCCACGAGGCCAAGCCGCCGCTGTTCGACGCCGAGGAGCTGTACGGCGTGGTCCCCACCGACGTGCGCGCCCCCTACGACGTGCGCGAAGTGATCGCCCGCATCGTCGATGGCAGCCAGTTCGACGAGTTCAAGGCGCTGTACGGCACGACCCTGGTCTGCGGCTTTGCCCGCATCTGGGGCCAGCCGGTGGCGATCCTGGCCAATAACGGCGTGCTGTTCAGCGAGAGCGCCGTGAAGGGCGCGCACTTCATCGAGCTGGCCTGCAAGCGCAAGATCCCGCTGGTGTTCCTGCAGAACATTTCCGGCTTCATGGTCGGCGGCAAGTACGAGGCCGGCGGCATCGCCAAGGACGGCGCCAAGCTGGTCACGGCGGTCGCCTCGGCCGAGGTGCCCAAGTTCACCGTGCTGATCGGCGGGTCGTTCGGAGCGGGTAACTACGGCATGTGCGGCCGCGCCTACAGCCCACGCTTCCTGTTCACCTGGCCCAATTCGCGGATTTCCGTGATGGGCGGCGAGCAGGCCGCCAGCGTGCTCTCCACGATCAAGCGCGACGGCATGGAAGCCAAGGGCGAAACCTGGGCCGTCGAGGACGAGGAAGCCTTCAAGACCCCGATCCGCGACCGCTACGAGGAAGAGGGCAACCCCTACCACGCCACCGCCCGTCTCTGGGACGACGGCATCATCGACCCCGCCCAGACCCGCGACGTGCTGGGCCTGGCGATCTCGGCTAGCCTGAACGCCCCAATCCCGGAGACGACGTTCGGTGTGTTCCGGATGTGAGTGATGGAAGCCCTCGTCCTTCGACAGGCTCAGGATGAGGAATTCAATGTCGGATTAGCCCTCATCCTGAGCTTGTCGAAGGACGAGGGCGGGCCAAGAAAGTGGACGTCATGACCAACCCCATCGTCGATCCGATCGCCGACATCCCCGTCGACGCCATGACGCCGCTGGTCCATCTGGACTCCACGCCGCAGGGCGCGGTGACCGTCTGGATCAACCGGCCGGCCAAAAAGAACGCCTTCGACGCGGCGACCATCGCGGCCCTGCACCAGGCGTTCGAGACCCTGCACGGGGCCGAGGGCGTCCGGATTGTCTTCCTGCGGGGCGTGGGCGGGGCGTTCTGCGCCGGGGCGGATCTCGAATGGATGAAGGCCGCCGCCGGCTGGAGCGAGGACGACAACCGCGACGACGCCCTGGGCCTGGCCCACATGCTCAAGGCCCTGCACGACATTCCGGCCCTGACCGTGGCCCTGGTCGAGGGACCGGCCTTCGGCGGCGGGGCGGGGCTGGTGGCCGCCTGCGACCACGCCCTGGCCACGGCCGACGCCAAGTTCGCCTTCTCCGAGGTCAAGCTGGGCCTGACCCCGGCGACCATCAGCCCCTATGTGATCGCCGCCCTGGGGCCGCGCACCGCCAAGCTGCTGTTCGCCACGGGCCGGGTGTTCGACGCCGACCAGGCCTGGAGCTACGGCCTGGTCGACGAAGTGTTCGACGACGCGGCCGGCTTGGTCGCGGCCCAGGACGCCCTGATCGAGGAGGTGGCGGTCTGCGCGCCGGGCGCGATCGGCGACGCCAAGGCCCTGGTCAACGACTTCGTCGGCCAAAAGATCGACCGCGGCCTGATCGACGAGACGGCAAAACGCATCGCCCGCCGCCGTGTGTCGGATGAGGGACAAGAAGGCGTGCGCGCCTTCCTCGAACGCCGTAAACCCAGCTGGACCATCTAGAGTCGAGCAGGGGCGTTATGACTGGGGAATTGGAAGCAGCGGCGGCGGACTCGTTCACCGAGTTCTTCAAGCGACGGAAGAAGCATCCTTTCACGGGGGTCGGCCAGCCGTGCGCCAACTGCGATGCGGCGCTGGAAGGCCCCTATTGTCATGAGTGCGGCCAGAACGCCGACAACCACAAGCGCTCGATCTTCCACCTGATCATCGAGGCCATCGAGGGGATGTTCCACCTCGACGGCCGCCTGGCCCTGACCCTGCCGGCCCTGTTCTTCCGGCCCGGGACCCTGGCCAAGGACTATATGGAAGGCCGCATCGTGCGGCACGTGCCGCCATTCCGCACCTTCCTGGTGGCCCTGCTGCTGTTCATCTTCGCGGCCGAGCACGCCATCCATTCCGCCCAGCACCACAGGGAGGAAGAGGCTCACAAGCGCGCCGAGGCGCTAGCCACGCCGCAGGGCCGCGCCGCCGAGGCGGGCAAGATGCGCGTCGAGGCCGTCAAGGATCGCGACGAGCGGCTCGCCGACGCCGCCCGGGATCGCGACGAGGTCCTGGCCTCGGCGGCCAAGGACCGCGACGAGAGCCTGAAGGATCCGGATGAGGATCGCGCCAAGGTCCTGAAGGACTACCAGGACACTGTCGCCAAGGCGCCGATCGATTATCAGGCCGACGTGGCCAAGGCCCAGACCCGCTACGCCGAGGCCATCGCCAAGGCCGACCACCTGCAGAACAATCCGCTGGCGGCGCAGGAACTGCTCGAAGCCGACGAGAAAATGCGCAAGTCGGCGGCCCAGCAGGTCCGCTCGGCCTCGGTCGACACCGGCAAGTTCGGCGGCGTCACGATCAATGTCCCCGACGCGGGAACCACGGTCACCTTGCCCGAGAACGGCGACCCCGTGGTCACCACGGGCGGCGAGAGCCATGCCGCGCCGGCGACCGCGCACGCCAAGTCTGGTGAGAAGAACTACTGGCCCAAGACCGGCTTGGCCAAGGCCTTGGAAAATCCTGAATACTACATGGTCGTGGTGTTCGGCTGGGGTCACCGCCTGGCGGTGCTGCTGCTGCCGATGCTGGGGCTGAGCCTGGCGCTGGTCTATGTCAACAAGCGGCAGTTCTTCATCTACGACCACCTGATCGTGGCCACCAACCTGCTGTCCTTCGCGTTCCTGACCAACGCCCTGGGCCTGGTGCTGCCCGATCCCGTCCGCAAGTGGTGGTTCGTCCTGCTGATCTTCTGGACTCCCATCAACCTGTTCCAGACCCTGCGCGGGGCCTATGGCTCCAGCATCGTGGGGGCGGTCTTCAAGACCCTCTTCGTCTGGACCTCTACGCTTATGTCCTTCGCCGTGCTTCTCACCGCCTTGCTCGTTTTCGCCTTGGCGCAGATCTAGGATTTCACCGTTGATCTCTTCCGTCCTCATCGCCAATCGCGGCGAAATCGCCCGTCGGATCATTCGCACCGCCCGTGAGCTGGGCGTGCGGACGATCGCGGTCTATTCCGAGGCGGACGCCCAGGCCCCGTTCGTGATGGAGGCCGACGTGGCCGTCCTGATCGGCCCGGCCCCGGCGCGCGAGAGCTATCTGGTCCCCGAGAAGATCCTGGCCGCCGCCCGCCAGACCGGCGCCGAGGCGATCCACCCGGGCTACGGCTTCCTGTCCGAGAACGCCGACTTCGCCCAGGCGGTGATCGACGCCGGCCTGGTCTGGGTCGGTCCGCCGCCCTCGGCGATCCGCGCCATGGGCCTGAAGGACGCCGCCAAGAAGCTCATGATTGCAGCGGGCGTGCCCACCACCCCCGGCTATCTGGGCGAGGACCAGTCGGTCGACCGCCTGGCGGAAGAGGCGGCCAAGATCGGCTTCCCGGTGCTGATCAAGGCCGTGGCCGGCGGCGGCGGCAAGGGCATGCGCAAGGTCGACAAGGCCGAGGACTTCGCCGCCCTGCTGGCCTCGTGCCAGCGCGAAGCGTCCGCCAGCTTCGGCGACCAGCACGTGCTGCTGGAGAAATACGTCACCCGCCCGCGCCACATCGAGGTGCAGGTGTTCGGCGACAGCCACGGCAATGTCGTCCATCTGTTCGAGCGCGACTGCTCGCTGCAGCGTCGCCACCAGAAGGTCATCGAGGAGGCTCCGGCCCCCGGCATGGACGAGGCCACCCGCGCCGCCGTCTGCGGCGCGGCGGTCAAGGCGGCCCAGGCCGTGGGCTATGTCGGGGCCGGCACGGTGGAGTTCATCGCCGACGCCTCCGAAGGCCTGCGCGCCGACCGCATCTGGTTCATGGAGATGAACACCCGCCTGCAGGTCGAGCACCCGGTCACCGAGATGGTCACCGGCCAGGATCTGGTCGAGTGGCAGCTGCTGGTCGCCTCCGGCGAGCCCCTGCCGCTGACCCAGGACGAGATCGTGCTGGACGGCTGGGCCATGGAGGCCCGCCTTTATGCCGAGAACCCAGCCACGGGCTTCCTGCCATCGACCGGTCCGCTGACCCACTTCCGCCTGCCCGAGGGCGACGTGCGGGTCGACAGCGCGGTGGAGGAGGGCGGCGAGGTCAGCCCGTTCTACGATCCGATGATCGCCAAGCTGATCGCCCACGGCGTCGATCGCGAGGACGCGGCGCATCGCCTGGCGCAGGCCTGCCGCCTGGTCGAGGTCTATCCGGTCAAGACCAACGCCGCCTTCCTGGCCAAGTGCGCGAGCCACCCAGACTTCATCGACGGCGCCATCGACACCGGCTTCATCGAGGCGCGGCTGGAGGAACTGACCGACCGCGCCTTCACCGACGCCCCGACCCTGTCGGCGATCGGCCAGCGGCTGGAGGCCTTCATGGAGGCCGACCAGCCCAAGGCCGACGTCTGGGCCAGCGCCCCGTCGCGGCTGCTGGGCCTGCGGCTGAACGCCCCCCGGGCGGCGATGAACCTGCCGATGAGCATCGACGGCAAGGTCGTTCCGCTGCGCGTGGCCCTGGCCGGTGGAACCGGCGACGATTGGTCCTGGGACATCACGGTCGAGGACGACCGGCCGCTGGACGACGTGGACGTCCTGCCGGGCACGTTCGGCGAGGACCCGCTCTATGTGTTCGAGGGCGGCGACGTTCGCGAGTTCGATTTCACGCCCAAGGTCGGCGCGGCCCATGTCGCGGCGTCGGACGGCGCGATCCTGTCGCCGATGCCGGGCAAGATCGTTTCGGTCGCGGTGGAGGCCGGCCAGAGCGTCACCAAGGGCCAGACCCTGCTGACCCTGGAGGCCATGAAGATGGAGCACGCCCTGGCCGCGCCGTTCGACGGCGTGGTGGCCGAGCTGTCGGCCGTGGCCGGCGGCCAGGTCAGTGAAGGCGTGGTGCTGGCCCGGCTGGAGCCGGCGCTGGCCGTCGCCTCCTAGTTCATCGCACGGACGGGGACGTGCCCATGGGCATGTCCCCAATCGCGCCATCGTCGGCTCTTCCCTCGACGAAGCGGCGGCCCTAAGTACGCGCCATGCCTCTGCACATCATCAAGCTGGTCGTCGGTTGCGACAACATCGACGAACTCGTCGCCTGGCACGCCGAGGCCGATCGGCCCTGGATCATGCACACCCGGATGACGCCCAAGCGCGTTGACGAGGTGCTGGCCGGCGGCTCGCTGTATCGGGTCATGAAAGGCCAGATCGTCTGCCGCCAGACCATCCTGAAGATCGACACGGTCGGCGAGGGCCGAGAGTCGCGCTGCGAGGTGACGGTCGATCCGAATCTGGTGCGCGTGGTTCCGACGCCGCGACGGCCGTTCCAGGGCTGGCGTTATCTGGTGCACGAGGATGTACCGGCCGACCTGTCCGAGGGCGAGGCGGCCGACATGCCGCTGGATCTGGCGCGGCAACTGCGGGAGTTGGGGGCTTGGTGAGGTCCTCGTCCGCTCCCCAAAATCCGCTCATCCCGGCGAATGCCGGGATCCTGATGGGATAGCAGGGAGGCGGGTTCCTCGGGCTCCGAGCCTATCCAATCATCCCAAGTGCTAAGGGATCTGGCTCCCGGCATTCACCGGGACGAGCGGTGTTTTAGTTGACCGCCATGTTGTCGATCAGCCGCGTCTTGCCCAGCCAGGCGGCAATCAGGATCCTGCCCTGAGCGTCGCCGATCGGCCCCGGTCCCAGGCGCGACAGGTCGCTCGCCTCGCGCACGTCGAAATAGTCGATCTGGCGGAAGCCGGCGTTGATCAGGGCGGTCTTGCCGGCCGCCTCGGCGTCGTCGATCCGGCCGCCCGCCGCCACGGCCAGGGCGGCGGCCTTCAGGGCGTCGGGCAGGGCCACGGCGGCGGCGCGTTCCTCGGGGCTGAGATAGGCGTTGCGCGACGACAGGGCCAGGCCGTCCTCGGCGCGGGCCGTGGGGGCGCCGATGATCTCGACGGGTAGATCCAGGTCGCGGACCACGCGCTTGATGACCTGGAGTTGCTGGTAGTCCTTCTCGCCGAACAAGGCGACGTCGGCTTGGCTCTGGATCAGCAGCTTGGTCACCACCGTCGCCACTCCGCCGAAGAACTGAGGGCGGGCCGCGCCCTCCAGTGGTTCAGACACGCCGGTCAGGTTGACGAAGGTCGAGAACCCGGGGGCGTACATCTCGTCGACATTCGGCGCGAATAGCAGGTCGCAGCCGACACCGGCCAGCAGTTCGGCGTCACGGGCCTCGCCGCGCGGATAGGAGTCGAAGTCCTCGTGCGGGGCGAACTGCTTGGGATTGACGAAGATGCTGGCTACCGTGCGCTGGGCGTGGGCCTGGCCCAGGGTGATCAGCGACAGGTGGCCCTGGTGCAGCGCGCCCATGGTCGGGATCAGCGCCACGCGCTCGCCGGCGGCCTTCCAGCCCCGCACGACGGCGCGCAGATCGGCGACGGTGCGGACGATTTTCGGCGTCGGTTGGGCCAAGGCGAACTCCTGCTCGAACAGGCGTTGGCTTATGACCGACGTGGCCTCGGGCGTCCACCTGCGACAATGGGTCCACAGGGAACGAGGCCCTGGATTGACGTCCCGCCCTCTCAGGGCGTCTCCTGCATGTTAATCTTTCATTGAGAGTCGCCGAGTCGGGCGAAAAGAAGGAAAGAAGGCATGGCCGAAACGCGTGTCATCGTCGTCGGCAACGAGAAGGGCGGGGCGGGCAAGTCCACCATCGCCGTTCACCTCGCCACCGCCCTGCTGTACGGCGGCGCCAAGGTGGCGTTGCTGGACCTCGACCTGCGCCAGTGCACCTCGATGCGGTTCTTCGAGAACCGCGCCGCCTGGATCGCCGGCAATAACGTGACCTTGCCCCAGCCGCTGCAGTTCCGACTGAGCGAGAACGACATCGCCTTGGCCGCCGGTTCGGAAGCCGACCAGGTGACCAAGTTCGAGGCCGCCTTCATCGCGGCGCGGGAAGCCGCCGACTTCGTGCTGATCGACACCCCGGGCGGCGACACCGCGATCTCGCGCATGGCCCACGGCCTGGCCGACCTGATCGTCACGCCGATGAACGACAGCTTCGTCGACTTCGACATGCTGGGCCATGTCGACCCGGTGACCATGGAGCTGCAGAAGCCTAGCCTCTATTCCCTGACCGTGTGGGAGGCCCGCAAGGCCCGCGCCCTGTCGGGTCAGCGCCAGGCGTTGGACTGGGTGGTGCTGCGTAACCGCCTGGCCACCACCGAGGCCCGCAACCGCAAGCGCGTCGAGGACCGCCTGACCGCCCTGTCCAAGCGCGTCGGCTTCCGCATGGGCCCTGGCCTGCGCGACCGGGTGATCTATCGCGAGCTGTTCCCGTTCGGCCTGACCATCGCCGACCTGTCGCCCCAGGTGCGACCGGTGCCGGTGTCGCTGCAGCATCTGGCCGCGCGCCAGGAACTGCGGGCCCTGATGCATTCCCTTGGCCTTTCGGCCTATTCCGGGGAAACTCTGCTCGCCGCTCAGTAAGTCGAGCGGCGTCGGGATCGGACGCTGAATGTTCTATCTGTTGCTGGGCGGCGTCGTGCTGCTGTTCATCCTCTCGGGTCGCGCCTCGCGTTTCCTGAAGGGTGACGGCTGGCGCGTGGGGGCGGGGGCTCTGGCCGTCGTCTGCTTCGCCGGCGCGGGCTATGCGGGTATTCGCTCGGCCTGGGAGGTCTGCATCGTCCTGCTGGTGATCGGCATCTGGACGGCGACCACGGCTCGGCAGCGGCCGGTGATCCGCAAGGTCGCCGCGAAGTCCGAGGTCAGCGTGACCGAGGCCCGCTCGATCCTCGGCGTGGGGCCGCAGGCTTCCAAAGCCGAGATCAAGGCGGCCTATGCGCGGCTGATCCGCCTGGCCCATCCCGACAAGGGCGGCACCGCCGGCCTCGCCGCGCAGCTCAACGCCGCGCGGGACCGATTGCTGGACGGGAAATAGGGCGCCTTAGCGCGGGGCCAGGACCATGCAGGGTTGGCGCTTGGCGGTGATCGCCTGGCAGGCCCCGCGCGCCGCTTCAGCGGTAAGGCCCTGGAACTGGGCGCGGAAGGTGTTGCTGGCCGCGCCCTCGACCGCGCCCTCGGCGTCGGCCACGAACTTCGAGAAGCGCGAGCGGACCAGCATCAGCTGCTCGTTGGCCAGGCCCTTGGACTTGAACGCCCCGACCTGCACGGCCCATTCGCCCTTGGCCTTCTTCGGCGCGGGCTTGGCCTGAGCGGCCTTCACCGGCGCCTGGGCGGCGCGCAGGGTCGGCGAGACCTTCATCGGGGGCGGGGGCTTCGGGTTGTCGGTCAGCACGATCTTCAGGCCGGCCTGGTCGCCGTCGCCTTCCTCGGACGAGGGGCGCATGATCGGGCCGGTCGGCTCGTCTTCGTAGAGATTGGCGGCGATGGAGGTGCGCTCGCCATGCGAGCGGCGCTTGAGCACGTCGAAGCCCGTGGTCAGCAGGTCTTCCATGTTGTTGTCGCGCCAGGCGGTGGACGAACCGCCCAGGACCACGGCGATCAGGCGACGACCGTCCTTCACGGCCGAGCCGGCCAGGTTGTAGCCCGAGGCGTTGGTGTAGCCGGTCTTCAGGCCGTCGAAGCCGGGCATGCTGGTCAGCAGGCGGTTGTGGCCGGGGATGTAGCGGCCCCGGAACTCGAAGCCCTTGATGCTGAAGTAGGAATAATACTGCGGGAAGTCGCGCATGGTGGCGCGCGCCAGGATGGCCAGGTCGCGGGCGGTGCTGATCTGACGGCTGTCGGGCAGGCCCGAGGCGTTGACGAAGCGGCTGTTGCGCATGCCCAGTTCCTGGCCACGCAGGGTCATCAGGGCGGCGAAACGGCTCTCGCTGCCGCCGAGTCGCTCGGACATGGCCACGGCGATGTCGTTGGCCGACTTCACGGTCATGGCGCGAATCGCCTCGTCGACGCTGACGCTGTCGCCGACCGGCAGGCCCAGCTTGGTCGGCGCCTGGGCGGCGGCGTGGGACGAGATCGGCACGCGGTCAGTCAGCTTCAGGCGGCCCTCGCTGAGCGCCTCGAAGGTGAGATACAGCGTCATGATCTTGGTGACGGAAGCCGGATAGCGCGGGCTGTCAGCCCTTTTGTCGTAAAGCATTTCGCCGGAATTGGCGTCGATGACGATCGCCGAATATTTCGGCTCCGCGGCGTTCATCTGCAGATATGGAATTTGCGCGGAAGCGGCCGTTGGCACGATCAGCGGCGCGATCAGGCCACACATCAGGGCGCCGGCGAAACCGGCTGCTGCTCGGACGAAACGGGCGGACATAAGCTTGGCGAACATGAGATATGCGTCCGTCATTTGAACTGAGCGGTTCCGCACCGCCACACGCGTGACCCTAGCATGCTCGTTGTGGCCTTTCTCTAAGGTAAACAACTGGTGAGCGATTTCGCCGCGGACATGGATAATTTCAAGGCGTTGCGGCGAAGCTTCAACTTGGTAAACGCATGTTGCCCTTACGTCATGGTGCGCTGCACAAAATTCTTGACTGCTGCACTGCAACATGAGACACCGATGTTGTCCCAATGCATGGACTGGATCGTCGGTCCCCCGCCATGCCCCGCCCCCTGCCAGGAGACTTCCCCCATGGCCGCCGCCGAAACCCTGAAGAACACCGCCGCTCAATTCAGCACCGCCTCGAACCAAGCGTTCAAGGACGGCGTCGAGAAGTCGTTGGCCGCTCTGTCGGAAGCCAACACCCACTCGAAGAAGAACCTGGAAGCCGTCGTCGCTTCGGTGACCGCCGCGACCAAGGGCGCCGAAGCCCTGGGCGCCCAGGCGTTCGCCTATTCCAAGAAGGCCACCGAAGACCACGTCGCCGCCGCCAAGTCGCTGGCCGGCGCCAAGAGCGTCCAGGAAGCCGTCGAGCTGCAGACCGCCTGGGCCAAGTCGGCCCTCGAAGCCTATATCGCCCAGGTCAGCAAGGCCTCGGAGATCGTCTCGGCCTCGATCAAGGATTCGGTGAAGCCGCTGAACGAGCGCGTCACCGCCACCGTCGAAAAGCTGCAAGCCGCCCGCTAAGGCTTTCGGGCTCTCAAGCCCGATACGAAAGTTTGAAGGCCCGAGCCGGTAACGGTTCGGGCCTTTTTTCTTGTCCTGTCATCTCGCCGCGCTAAGCATGCGTCCAGGTTTACGGAGCATGTGATGTCCAAGGTCGAAGCGCGTCTGGCTGAACTCGGGATCGTGTTGCCGCAACCGGTCGCGCCGGTCGCCAACTATGTGCCCTTCGTCCAGGCAGGGAACCTGATCCACATCTCCGGCCAGGTCTCGATCGACGCCAACGGCGGCCTGAAGGGCACGGTCGGGACCGACGTCGACCTGGAGACCGCCCAGCAGGGCGCGCGTCTGTGCGGCATCAACCTGCTGGCCCAGATGAAGGCGGCCACCGGTGACCTCGACCGCGTCAAGCGGGTGGTCAAGCTGGGCGGCTTCGTTCAGGTCAGTCAGGACTTCATCGACATTCCCAAGGTCATCAACGGCTGCTCGGACCTGATGGTCGAGGTGTTCGGCGACGCCGGCCGCCACGCCCGCTCGGCCGTCGGGGTCTACAAGCTGCCGTTGGGCTTCTCGGTCGAGGTCGACGCCGTGGTCGAGGTGTTCTGATGCGCGCCCGGCCCCGACCCGCGACCGAGACGTTCGGCGAGGCGTGGGAGCGCCTGTTCGAACCGGCGGTGGCGCATCGCGGCCTATGGTCGCCGGACGGCGCGCCGGAGAACTCGCTTGCCGCCTTCCAGGCCGCCTGCGCCCACGACTACGCCATTGAGCTGGACGTCCAACTGACCGCCGACAACCATGTCGTGGTGTTCCATGACGATCACCTTGAGCGCCTGACCGGCGTCGAAGGACGGCTGCGCGATCACACCGCCGCCGATCTCGAACAGCTCAAGCTGTCGGGAACCGACGAGACGATCCCGACCCTGGCCGAGGCCCTGACCGTGATCGGCCACCGAGCCATGGTCTATATCGAGCTGAAGACCCCGTTCGGCGAGGTGGGCGAGCTGGAAAAGCGGGTCAGCGAGATCCTGCTCGACCATAACGGCCCGACCGCCGTGATCGGCTTCAATCCCTATTCCCACGCCTGGTTCGCCGAGCATCAGCCGCGGATCCTGCGCGGCCTGGACAGCTATGGCTGGGACGACGAGGGCGCCCGCAAGCTGGCCCCGGAGATCCGCAAGTCGCTGGCCAACCTCGACCAGGTCGAGATCGCCCGGCCTGACTTCCTGGCCCTGGGCCTGGACATGCTGCCCAACCCCCGCGCCGATCTGTTGCGGGCAAGCGGCATGCCGGTCATCGCCTGGACGGTGCGGTCGGCCGAGCAATGGGCCAGCGTCCGTGACCACTGCGACAACCTGATCTTCGAGGGCTTCGCCGCGTGACAGGCGTCAAGGCGGAGGTGCGCGTCCATCGGCGCATCGCCGAGATCGGCCGCGAAGCCTGGGACGCCTGCGCCGCGCCGTCCGGCGACCCGTTCGTCAGCTTCGATTTCCTCGACGCCCTGGAGGAGAGCGGTTGCGCCATCGACCGCACCGGCTGGGCCCCGCATCATCTGAGTGTCCAGGATGAGAACGGACAGGTCGCGGCGGTGATGCCGCTGTATCTGAAGTCTCACAGCCAGGGCGAATACGTCTTCGACCACAGCTGGGCCGACGCCTATGAGCGGGCCGGCGGGCGCTATTATCCCAAGCTCCAGTGCTCGGCGCCATTCTCGCCGGTGACCGGGCCGCGGCTCATCGTGCGGCCGGATATCGATGTCGATGACGGCCGCTCGGCCCTGCTGGGCGGGGCCCTGACCCTGTGCGACCGGCTCAAGGCCTCATCGCTGCACGTGACCTTTCCCAAGGCCGACGAGTGGGACTGGATGGGCGAGCGCGGCCTGCTGCGCCGCCAGGACCAGCAGTATCACTGGTTCAACAACGGCTACGCCACCTTCGACGACTTCCTGGCGGCCCTGTCGTCCAACCGTCGCAAGACCATCCGCCGCGAGCGCCGCGACGCCCAGGCCGGGCTGGAGATCGTCGCCCTGACCGGCGACCGGCTGACCGAGGACCATTGGGACGCCTTCTTCGGCTTCTACATGGACACCGGCGGCCGCAAATGGGGGCGGCCCTATCTGAACCGGGCCTTCTATTCGCTGCTGGGCGAGCGGATGGCCGACAGGGTGCTGCTGATCATGGCCCGCCGCCCGGGCGGTCCGTGGATCGCCGGGGCGCTGAACCTGATCGGCGACGACTGCCTCTATGGCCGCCACTGGGGCTGCAGCGAGGACGTGCCGTTCCTGCATTTCGAGCTCTGCTACTACCAGGCCATCGAGCACGGCATCCGCCTGGGCCTGCCGCGCGTCGAGGCCGGGGCCCAGGGCCAGCACAAGATCGCCCGCGGCTATCTGCCCAGCTCGGTCTATTCGGCCCACTGGATCGCCGATCCGGCCCTGCGCGAGCCCGTGGCCCGCTATCTGGAGCGCGAGCGCGAGGCGGTCAGCGCCGAGATCGAGGCGCTGACCGAGGAATATTCGCCGTTCCGGCAGGGGTGACTAGTTGAGGCGGACCTCGGCCGTCTTGTCGGCGTAGTCCTTCTTGGGGTCACTTCCGAGCAGCATCTTAAGGCCGGCGAACAGACTGTTCTCGTTGAGCCAGATCTGGGCTTCGCGGGGATCGAAGCGCAGCAGGCGGATCTTGGGATCATCCTTGCCCTCGAACCAGGCGGCGATGAAGGGATTCCACAACCGCTCGATCGTGGCGCGGTCAGTACTGACCGACAGGTCGCCCTCGACCTTGGCGAACAGTTCGTGGCCCTTGGAGGCGAAGTTCAGCAGGGCGGGGTGGCGATTGCCCGCGCCCTCGACCAGGTCGTTGCCGGCGGCGGTGAAGAACCAGATCGGTCCGCCTTCATCGCCCTCGATCTGGGCGGTCATGGGCTGGCCGCCATCCTCCTCGGAGCCGACGAGGCCGAGCATGGCGGTGCGGTCGGACTTCAGGGCCTTCCAGAATTTCGATTTCAGTTCAGCTTCATTAGGCATGGGACGCTCCTCCGTTGGAGACCCAACGGAGGAGCGTGCGGCCCGTTCCAAACGTGACTAGAGCGTTTCCCGACCTGATTGCATCAGGCCGGGCGCTCTAGTCTTTTGTTTTTGCGCATTTTCTTCACGCGAACCGGGTTCCACTTCGCTTGAGAATGCTCTAGGCGGCGCGGTTCATGACCGTTCCCAGGCGGCCCGCAAGAGCGCCCGGACTTCATCATCGACCTCGGCCGGAGAGGCGAGCGCGACCTTGCCCTTCAGGCGTTCCGACCAGCCCTCGTTCTTGGGTTCCAGCAGGCGAGGGGTGGCGTCGGGCGACACGGCCAGTCCCAGCACCGCCGTACCGCCCCTGACCGGCTTGGCGGCGGCGAACTGAAACGCGCGCGACCAGGCGGTGAAACCCTTTCGTTGACCGGTGATCAGGCCTTCGAACTCGGCGACGGCCGCCTCCAGGGCTTCGAGGATCGCCGTCGAGGCGGGGTCGGTCCACAGGGCGGCGCGCAGATCGTCCGGCTTGTCCCAGGCCATGCGCCTTTCGGGGAAGGCCTCGGACAGCACGTAGGTGGCCCGGTTCTGGCCCAGGCCATGGTGCGTTTTTAGCCAGGTCAGGCGCGCGCGGGGCGTCGTCTCCGAACAGGTCCTGGCGATGACGACCCAGTCTTCCAGGCTCTTGCCGGTCTCGCGCGCCAGACCTTCGCGGACCGAGGCGAACCACTTCCGCTGGCGTTCGGTCAGATGCCCAGGCCCCTCGGCCGCGTCGCTTCCCATGGCTTGCGCCTCCCCGGTTTGCTAGGACGTCCGCCAGACAGGAGACGACCATGAGCCTTCACGGAAGCTACGACACGGGCAACATCTTCGCCAAGATCATCCGCGGCGAGATTCCGGCGGTGAAGGTGTTCGAGGACGACCAGGTCCTGGCCTTCATGGACGCCTTCCCCCAATCGCGCGGCCATGTCCTGGTGATCTCCAAGACCAGCCAGGCCCGCAACCTGCTGGAGGCCGAGACCAAGACCCTGGGCCGGGTGATCGGCGCGGTGCAGAAGGTGACCCAGGCGGTGACCACGGCCCTCAAGCCGGACGGGGTGGTGGTCACCCAGTTTAACGGCGCGCCGGCCGGCCAGACCGTGTTCCACCTGCATTTCCACATCATTCCCCGCTACGACGGCGAGGCCCTGGGCCGCCACGGCGAGGGCATGGCCGATGTCGAGGACCTGAAGGCCCTGGCGGAGAAGATCGCGGCGGCGCTTTAACCTGAACCGATCAATTGCCGACGCATTGATCCTGCGTGACGATCCGTGGGGCGAAGCGCATTCAGCATGATTGAGTTCGACGAGGCGCCGCGCGGTTTGACGCGGCTCATCTATGCCAGTCGCTCGACGGAGACGAACGCGGCGAACCTCGCCGACAGCGTTCGGGCGATCCTGGTCAAATCGATACACAACAATCGCATGGCCGACATCACCGGTTTCCTGGTGTGCGGCGGCGACCGCTTTCTGCAGCTTCTGGAAGGTCCCGCCGGCGAGGTCGAGAGCACCTTCGGGCGGATCACGCTGGACTCTCGGCACGCTGACGTCGCCGTCATCGATAGAGCGCTGGCCGAACGCCGGATGTTTCGCGACTGGAACATGGCCCAGCACCAGGTGACCGCCGCCGATCAGCCGCTCCTCGCCCAGGCGGGGTTGGCGACGTTCACGCCCGAGGTCCTGGACGAGACGGGTGCGATAAAGATCCTGACCACGCTGGGCGGTCGCTATCTGCGTTAGACTCCCGAGGCTGTCAGGGCAGGAGCTTGATCAGCGCGGTGTAGATGGTGATCAGCGCCGCCTTACCGCCCATCAGCGCCCAGCCTTGGGCACGAAGCTTTTCGCTAAAGCGGGTTTCGAGCGCCGTGATTTCGCCTTTCGGTTCGAGGCGAAGCGCTTGCATGTCCGCCCTTGTCGCCAGGGCAAACGGGTTGAAGTCGAGGAGCTGAAGGCGCTGGCGAAGAAGATGTCGGCGGCGCTCCAAGGCGCTCCGTCGCCAACAGTTAGGAGCCGAGCTTGACGATCGCCGTGGCCAGACCAACGATCGCCGTCATGCCGCCCATCAAGGCGAAGCTCTGAAAGCGGAGCTTGTCGTTCAACTCGGCCAGGATCTGGTTCTTGGTGATGGCTAGGTCGGCCTTCAGGGCCTGGATGTCGATCTTGGTCGAGTGGGCCAGGTCGGCGAGTTCACCCTTGGTCGCCATATTGGCGATGTCAGCCTTGGTCACCATGTCGGCGATATCGGCCTTGGTCGCCAGGCCGCTGAGATCGGCCTTGGTCGCGGTGTCGGCCTTTGTCGCCAGGCCGCTGATATCCGGAAAGTGCGCCGCCGACTGCACCAGTTCCACGATCGCTTCCGCCGCACGCTCCTCTAGCCCGGCGTCGCGAAGGCGTCTGGAGGCGCTCAAGGTGTCGAAGGCCGGGTTCATGCGATCAACCTAATCGCGTGTTCTTGTTTTGTCCATTCGCTTTTCGCGAGCGAAGGGCGGGCTCAAAGCAAAGAGGCCCGGATCGCTCCGGGCCTCTCGCTGTTTCGTCCTAGCCAGCCAAGTTATTCGGCCAGCGCCGGTTCGGCTTCGTCCTCGGACTTGGGCGCCTTGCCCGGCTTTTCGGGCGTGCTTTCGATCTCGAAGTCGATCTTGCTGTCCTTGAGCACCACCTTGACGTGGCCGCCTCGGGTGAGACGCCCGAAGAGGATGTCGTCGGCCAGCGGCTTCTTGATGTGCTCCTGGATGACCCGCGCCAGGGGGCGCGCGCCGTAGAGTTCGTCGAAGCCGTTCTTAGCCAGCCAGTCGGCCGCGTCGTCGCTCAGCGAGATCGTCACGTTCCGGTCGGCCAGTTGGACTTCCATCTGCAGGACGAACTTCTGCACGACCATCCGGATGATCTCCGGCGTCAGCGGCTTGAACGCCACCACCGCGTCGAGGCGGTTGCGGAATTCCGGGGTGAACAGGCGCTTGAGGGCGGCCTCTTCCTCACCTTGCACCTTGTCGCGGCCGAAGCCGATCGACTGGCGCTGGGCGTCCGAAGCGCCGGCGTTGGTGGTCATGATCAGGATGACGTTCCTGAAGTCGACCTTCTTGCCGTTGCTGTCGGTCAGCACACCATGGTCCATGACCTGGAGCAGGATGTTGTAGACGTCCGCGTGCGCCTTCTCGATCTCGTCCAGCAGCACCACGGCGTGCGGATGCTGGTCGACGGCGTCGGTCAGCTGGCCGCCCTGATCGTAGCCGACATAGCCCGGGGGAGCCCCGATCAGCCGGCTGACGGTGTGGCGTTCCATGTATTCCGACATGTCGAAGCGGATCATCTCGATCCCGAGGGTCGAGGCGAGCTGCTTGGCCGCTTCGGTCTTGCCGACGCCGGTCGGGCCGCTGAACAGATAGCTGCCGATCGGCTTTTCAGGGTCGCGCAGACCGGCTCGAGCCAGTTTCATGGCCGAGGACAGCTGGGCCAGGGCTTCATCCTGACCAAACACCGCGCCCTTCAGATCCCGTTCCAGCTCGCGCAGGGATTCGGTATCCGACTTGCTGACGGACTTGGGCGGGATGCGGGCGATCTTGGCCACGACGGCCTCGATCTCCTTGACGCCCAGGACCTTCTTGCGACGGCTTTCCGGCAGCAGCATCTGGCCCGCGCCCGCCTCGTCGATCACGTCGATCGCCTTGTCGGGCAGCTTGCGGTCGGTGATGTACTTGGCCGACAGCTCCACCGCGACCTTGAGGGCCTCGTTGGTGTATTTCAGCTTGTGGAAGTCCTCGTAGTAGGTTTTCAGGCCCTTGAGGATCTTGATGGTGTCTTCGATGGTCGGTTCGTTGACGTCGATCTTCTGGAAGCGACGGACCAGGGCCCGATCCTTCTCGAAGTGCTGACGGAACTCCTTGTAGGTGGTCGAGCCCATGCACCGCAGGCTGCCGGAAGCCAAGGCGGGCTTCAGCAGGTTGGAGGCGTCCATCGCCCCGCCCGAGGTGGCGCCAGCGCCGATCACCGTGTGGATCTCGTCGATGAACAGCACCGCGTTGGGGTGGTTCTCCAGTTCCTTGACCACCTGCTTGACGCGTTCCTCGAAGTCGCCGCGATAGCGGGTGCCGGCCAGCAACGCGCCCATGTCGAGCGAGTAGATGGTGGCGCCGGCCAGGACTTCGGGGACCTGGTTGGTGATGATCTTGCGGGCCAGGCCCTCGGCGATCGCGGTCTTGCCGACGCCGGGTTCACCCACGAGCAGCGGGTTGTTCTTGGTCCGGCGGCACAGGATCTGGATCGCGCGTTCGACTTCGCTGGCGCGGCCGATCAGCGGGTCGACCTTGCCCTGGCGGGCTTTCTCGTTGAGGTCGACGCAATAGGCTTCGAGGGCCTCGCCGCCGGTCTTGGCGTTGGGCTTCTCGACGTCTTCCTCGACCGTCGCGCCCTTGGCCTGCTTGGGCTCGGAGGCGCCGGCCTTCTTGGCGATGCCGTGGGCGATGAAGTTGACCGCGTCGTAGCGGGTCATGTCCTGCTCTTGCAGGAAGTAGGCGGCGTGGCTTTCCCGTTCCGAGAAGATCGCCACCAGCACGTTGGCGCCGGTGACTTCCTCGCGGCCGGAGGACTGCACGTGAATGACGGCGCGCTGGATCACGCGCTGGAAGCCCGCCGTGGGCTTGGCGTCATCCTCGTCATCGACGACCAGCGAGGCCAGTTCGACGTCGAGATAGTTCACGAGGCTCTTCTTCAGAGCGTTGAGGTCGACATCGCAGGCCCGCATGACCCCGGCCGCGTCGTCGTCGTCGGTGAGCGACAGCAGCAGGTGTTCTAGCGTGGCGTACTCGTGCTTACGCTGATTGGCGTACGCGACGGCGCGATGCAGGGATTCTTCGAGTGGGCGCGAAAAAGAGGGCAAGGGGAGGCTCCTCAGTCCTTTTCCATGGTGCACTGCAGTGGGTGCTGATGCCTGCGCGCCGAGTCGATCACTTGCGCGACCTTGGTCTCGGCAACTTCGTAAGTGAAAACGCCGCAAACGCCGACGCCATGCTGATGAACGTGCAGCATGATCCGGGTCGCATCTTCGCGCGACTTGTTGAAGAAACGTTCAAGCACGTAAACGACGAACTCCATCGGAGTATAATCGTCGTTCAAGATCAGTACGCGGTACAGCGAGGGCTTCTGCGTCTTCGGCTTCACTTCCGTGATGACCGAAGAGCCCGAACCGTTGTTTTGTCCGCCTTGCTTTCGCTCGGCCATTGACCGCTTTCTCCCGGCGGGCCGAACCACCCGCCTTACTATGGATTAGATATGGAAACGCGGCAGCATTGGAAGGGGCTGCCGCGCGGCTGCGCCGCTTTAACACAGGGGCGCCGCGCAAAGTGGCGTCCCGCTTGGGATAGCGGCGACGCGGTAAGTGGGTTGCCGGTGGGTGAGGCGGGGAGATGGGGGTGGTTTTGGGGGTTCGCAAGGGGCGGGGAGCGCGACTCAGTGCGGTTGCGCACTTGCCCCCTACTGGCCTTCGGCCGTCTTCCCCCATAGGGGGAAGAGCGCTGTCGCCGGCGCCGTGCGAGGCTCCGCCCCCTATGGGGGCGGACAGACCGCGAAGCGGTCAGGTGGGGGCAAGTGGGTGTGATCCCACGCCAGAAGCCTTGATTGGGGACGCACGCATGCGCGCGTCCCCGACCGCTACCCCAGCTTCACCAGCATCTTCCCCAGGTTCTCGCCCTTGAAGAGCTTGATGAAGGCGTCCGGCGCCCGGTCGACGCCTTCCTCCACCGTCTCGTTCCACTTCAGCTGCCCCGCGCCGATCCAGCCGGCCATGTCGGCGATGAATTGCGGCGCCAGGTCGTAGTGGTTGGAGACGATGAAGCCCTCCAGGCGCAGGCTCTTGCCCACCGCCTGGATGATGTTGGCCGGGCCAACCGGTTTTCCGGTCTCGTTATATTGCGAGATCATCCCGCAAAGGGCGAAGCGGGCGAAGGGGCGGGCCGAGTCGATGGCCGCTTCCAGGTGCACGCCGCCGACGTTCTCGAAATAGACGTCGATGCCCTTGGGCGCGACACGGGCCAGTTCGGCGACCACGTCGGGCGTGGCCTTGTAGTCGATGACCTCATCGACGCCGATGCTCTTGAGGAACGCGACCTTCTCGGGCCCGCCGGCCGAGCCGATCACGGTGTGGCCCTTGATCTTGGCGATCTGGCAGACCACCTGGCCCACCGCTCCGGCGGCGGCCGAGACGAACACCACGTCGCCCTCCTTCAGGGCCGCGATCTTCAGCAGGCCGACATAGGCGGTCAGGCCCGGCATGCCGGCCACGCCCAGGAAGGTCTGGGGCGGCAGACCGTGGGTGTCGATCTTGGTCACCGCCCCCATGCCGCCGGCCGCCAGGGCCTTGGGCGAAACGTTGAACACCTCGCGCCAGCCGAACATGGTGCTGACGATGTCGCCGACCTTGAAGTCGGGGTCGTTGGATACCGTCACCTCGCCGATCGCCCCGCCCTGCAGGGCCTTGCCCAGCTCGAACGGCGGCACATAGCTCTTCCGGTCGGTCATCCGGCCGCGCATGTAGGGATCGACCGACATCCACAGGTTCTTGACCTGGATCTCGCCGTCGCCGGGCGCGCCGACCTCGACGGAGGCCAGTTCGAAGTCGCTGTTGGCGGGAACGCCCACCGGGCGGCTCTTCAGGCGGATTTCGCGCGACGTGACCATGATCGTTCCTCCCACCCTCGCTCATCGAGGTGCGTTGTTTAAACGAACGTTTAGACCGGTCTCGGCGTCGGCTCCAGTGCTTCCCGCAGGAAAGCGAACACGATAGACAGCGGCCATGACCCAAGATGTTCTCAAGGCGGGCGTCATCGGCGCCGGCGTGTTCGGCGGCTACCACGCCAAGAAGTATGTCGAGCTGCCCGGCGTGGAGCTGGTCGCGGTGTTCGACGTCGACCTGGCGCGGGCCAAGGCCTTGGCCGAGCCGCTCGGCGCCCAGGCCTTCGACGACCGGGACGCCTTCCTGGCCGCCGTTGACGTGGTCACCGTCGCCACCCCCGCCGTGCACCACGCCCCGGCCGTGCTGGCGGCGCTGAAGGCCGGCAAGCCGGTCTATTCCGAAAAGCCCCTGGCCGTGACGCCGGACGACGCCGACGCCCTGGTCGCCGAGGCCGCCAAGCGCAAGCTGCCTCTGGCTTGCGGCCACCAGGAGCGCGTGGTGTTCCAGGCCATGGGCCTGCTGGACATCCCCGAGCAGCCGCTGCGCCTGGAAGCCGTGCGCCGCGGCACGCCGTCCGATCGCAATCTCGACGTCTCGGTGGTGCTGGACCTGATGATCCACGACATCGACCTTGCCCTGGCGCTCTGCGACGGCGAGCCGGTGGCGGTGGAAGGCGAGGGGGCGATCACTCGCTCCACGTCGCTCGACTGGGTCAAGGCCGAGGCCACCTTCGACAACGGCTTCACTGCCGTGTTCGACTCATCGCGCGTCGCCGAGGCTCGCGAGCGGACCATGAAGATCGTCTACCCCTCCGGCGAGGTCGAGATCGACTTTTTGGCGCGCACCTTCCGCAACACCACCCCGTTCCCGCTGATCGAGGACTTCACCGAGACCCCGGCCGGCAAGGATCCGCTGGGCCAGAGCGTGGCCGGCTTCCTGGCGGCCGTGCGCGGCGAGGCGCCGCGTCCGGTGGTGACGGGCGAGGAGGCGGCGCGAGCGTTGGACTTGGCGCTGGCGGTGGAGCAGGCGGCGGGGGGTGAGGTTGACCGTCGATGAGCCGAAGAGCTATGGCCCCGACCCCATCCTCGTGGCGGTCTGGCTCGTCATAGCCAGCACGCCGTTGCTCTCAAGCCTCTGGCTCTGCTCCGTGCGCGGCCTGGAGTCGTCCGATCTGTGGCCCTTGCTGATCTCACTGGCCATGCCGGCTGGCCTGCTGGCGTTTGTTTGCCGTTTCCGGGTCACGTTCCTGGATGACAGTTTTGTCTACCGCCGATGGGGTCCGACCATACGGGTGCGATATCGCGACATCGCTCACCTGGAAGTCACCAATTCGACGCCCTACAGCAATAGCCCAATCGGCGCCTTCATCGTGACCCGAGACGGCGAGCGTTTGCCGTTTTGGCCCAAGCTCTTTCCTACGCCGGCCATCACGCGGTTCTTCAAGTTGGCCCCGAGGAGCAAGTAGCCGGACGTTCGGCCTTCTCGGCGCGAACCCCTACTTTTTGATCTTCTTGAAGTCCTTGTAGAACAAGTCCTCGGCTGGCCGATCCTGCGGCGCCGGAGCGCGGAAGTCGTTGGGGCGCTTCAGGCCTTGGTCGAACATCGTCGCCCGCCATTCCATGGCGGCGGCCGCGCGGGCCGACGCGCCCAAGCGGACCGGGACGATGACGCCGCGATCGCGCTCAAGCCAGGCGGACGCCTCTTCGGGGCTGACGACGCCGTCGCGGTTGGTGTCGGCCGGGATCAACGCCAACGGGGGCGACTGGGTCACCGGTGCCGCGGCCAAGGCCGGGGTGGCGCAGCAAACGGCGAAGGCGGCGACGAGGACGAGGCGCATCGATCGAAACTCCCAGGCTGACAAGGCCATTGGGC
>FTJN01929909.1_pt1 | contig 30990 bp, 28 predicted proteins | sample 1658361 | NCBI WGS metagenome assembly FTJN01 (sample SAMEA3914819, study PRJEB12502) | metagenome | biome: forest; material: soil | place: Canada | collected 2010-06-26 | depth 0.3 m
GGGCTCCGCCCTCGGCGCACTTCGGATCGGCTTCCGCCCAGCTTCGGGCGTGGTCAGGAGGGCCGGGCGGGAAAGGGGATCACGCCCTGCAGCCGGGTCCCCGCGAAGCCGCCCCTCCGTTTGCACACCCGGTCTCGCCGACGGGCGTCGGGGTTCAGGCGCGCCTTTTGCGCCTGAACCCCCATGCCCTCAAGGAGGCAGACATGAACACTCACAGCCAAGCCGTTTCGTCCGCTGGTGTCCAGTGTGGCGAGGAGCGCGTCTATGCGCTCAACAAGCTCAAGAAGTCGCCGCGCAACGTGCGCAAGGTGCCGCATACCGAGGCCGAGATCGAGGCGCGGGCGGCCAGCATCAAGACCAAGGGCGTGTTGCAAATGCCTGTGGTCGAGCCGGAGCTTCGCGCCGATGGCTCCGAGACCGGCTACGGCCTCGTCACCATCGGCGAGGGGCGGCGGCTGGCCTTGCGCCTGCTGGCCAAGCGCAAGGTGATCTCCAAGACCACCCCGATCCGCTGCCTGGTCAAGCTGAAGAAGCGGCGCGTGGTCAACGAGCCGGAGCAATGGATCCGGGCCGAGGCCGCGTTCGAGGGCATCGTCGATCCGGACTTCTTCATCGCGGCCCGCCGGATCATCGAGGAGCGCAGCCGCCGGTTCACCGACGCCGAGCTTCTGGAACGTCTGACCGGGCTGCTGGCGCAGCGGGGGTGCCTTTCGGGCCTGATCATCGACGAGCTGGAGGACATGCCGTCCAGCTCGACCTATCGCCACCGCTTCGGCAGTCTGGTCCGCGCCTACCAGATGGTCGGCTACGCCACGAGCCGCGACTATCGCTATCTGGAGACCAACCGGGCCCTGCGCCTGCTGCATCCGCAGGTCGTCGAGCGGACTATCGCCAGCATCGAGGCGCTCGGGGCCAGCGTCCGCGTCGATCCCGTCACCGATCTGCTGACCATCAACGAGGAGTTTTCGGCCTCCCTGGCCATCGTGCGCTGCGCCCGCACCGCGGCGGGCCATTCGCGATGGAAGATCCGTCTCGACACCAGCCTCAAGCCCGACATCACCATTGTGGCGCGCATGGATGGCGAGAACGCCGCCGTCCAGGACTACTACCTGCTGCCGTGGATCGATCTGGGCGCGGCGGCCAAGTTGCGGCTCAGCGAGGAGAACGGCGTCTTCCTCGATGCTTATCGCTTCGACGACCTCGACCCCTTCTTTGACCTGACGCGCCGCGCCAGCCTGAGGAGCGCGGCATGAGCGACCACGCCCCCGAAATCCAGTCGATCGCCATCGCCGACATCACTGTTCTCAATCCGCGCTCGCGCAACAAACGGGTGTTCCAGGAACTGGTCACCAGCATCGCCAATCTGGGCCTCAAGAAGCCGATCACCGTCAGCCAGCGACCAGACGGCTCGGGCTATGACCTGATCTGCGGCCAGGGGCGGCTGGAGGCCTTCCTGGCGCTGGGCCAGTCGCAAATCCCCGCCATCGTCGTGGAGGCCTCACAGGAGGACTGCTTCGTGATGAGCTTGGTCGAGAACCTCGCCCGGCGTCAGCACACCCCGCTGGAACTGGTTCGCGAGATCGGCGCTCTCAAGGAGCGCGGCTATTCGACGGCGGAGATCGCCCGCAAGACCGACTTCAGCCCCGAATATATCTGGGCCATCTGCTTTCTGCTGGAGAACGGCGAGGAGCGGCTGATCAACGCCGTCGAACGCGGCCTGATCCCGCACAGCGTTGCCATGGAGATCGCCAAGGCCGGCGACGCAGAGGTGCAGGGCGCCTTGACCGAGGCCTATGAGAATAGGGCGCTTCCCGGCAATCAGGTGTTGGCGATCCGTAGGATCATCGAGCAGCGCAAGACCAGCGGCAAGGCCGGCCACAGCGGCTCGCGGGGCGGCGGCCTGCGGGTGCGGGTGACGGCCGACTCCCTAGTCCGCGCCTATCGCAAGGAAACCGATCGCCAGAAGCTCCTCGTCAAGAAGGCGGCCCTGGCCCAGAGCCGGCTGCTGTTCGTGGTCAACGGCCTGCGTCGCCTGCTCGGCGACGAGCATTTCGTCACCCTGCTGCGCGCCGAAGCGATGCACACCCTGCCCAAACCGCTGGCCGAGCGCCTCGGCGTGGCCGGAGCCTGACGGTGGACGAGGTCAAGATCGCCTTCGAGCGGGATCTGCTCACCGTTCCGCTCGATGAAATCCTGCCGATGCGCAAGCTCGCCGACAAGGTCAGGGCCTCGGTCAAGTACCGGCGCATCGCCCAGTCCGTCGCCGAGGTCGGGGTCATCGAACCGCTGGTCGTCGTCCGCTCGCCAGGCGGCGGGCCCTACATGCTGCTCGACGGCCATGTTCGCCACGCCATCCTGCGCGACCTTGGCGAACGGGAGACCCGTTGCCTGCTCGCGGCCGATGATGAGGCCTTCACCTACAACAAGCGCGTCAACCGCCTGGCGACCATCCAGGAGCACTACATGATCGTCAGGGCGCTGGAGCGCGGGGTCTCCGAGGAGAAGTTGGCGCGGGCGTTGGATGTCGATGTCCGGTCCATCAAGCGCCGTCGAAACCTCCTCGACGGTGTCGCGCCCGAGGTGATCGAACTTCTGAAGGACCGGTCGGTCAATCCGGTGACCTTCGAGGTGCTGCGCAAGATGAAGGCCATGCGCCAGATCGAGGTCGCCGAACTGATGATCTCGGCCGGGAACTTCACCTCGGCCTATGCCAAGGCCCTGCTGGCCGCGACCCGGCAGCTCGATCTCGTGAACCCGGACAAGCCCAAGAAGATCGGCGGCATGACCTCCGAGCAGATGGCCCGGATGGAACGGGAGATGTCGTCCCTGACCCAGGACTTCAAGGCGCTGGAAGCGTCCTACGGCGACGACGTTCTGCATCTGGTCATTGCGTCAGGCTACCTGGCCAGGCTGGTCAACAACGAGGAAATCGAGCGATACCTGCGGTCCAGGCATCCGGAGATCCTCGACGAGTTCCGGGCGATCATCTCGGCGGCGTCGCTAGATCGGTCGGTGGCGGCGAGCGTGGAGGGGGGGACGCATGACGCGCCGTGAGGACGGCGATCACCATAAGGCGGCATTTCGGCGTGAGGCTCGCCGTGATCGGCGTGGTCATCGCGCAACACTGGCGACAGCAAATTCACAAGTTAACCCATAGGTCGAAAAACTGTGGATAACTTGTGGATCATGCCGTCGGGGAGGTGGTCGTGGGGAAGCTTTATTTCGGGGATAATCTTCACGTGCTGCGCGCGCACGTTCCCGATAGTTCAGTCGATCTCGTTTACCTGGATCCGCCGTTCAACTCGAACGCGGCCTACAACGTCCTCTACAAGTCTCCGGTGGGAGGCGATGCCCAGGTTCGCGCCTTCGAGGATACCTGGAGCTGGGACAAGGATGAGGCCGCCCTGGCGATGGACGATCTCAGTCGCCGGGATATGACGACCTTCAACGTCCTTCGATCACTTCAAGCCTTCCTCGGCCGCAGCGACCTGATGGCCTATCTAGCCATGATGGCCGTTCGACTGGTCGAGCTGCGCCGCATTCTGAAACCGGACGGATCGATCTATCTGCACTGCGATCCAACGGCCTGCCACTATTTGAAAATGCTCATGGACGCCGTCTTCCGTGGCGACGGCTTCGTCAACCACATCACCTGGAAGCGATCGCACGCCCACAACGACGGAAAGCAGGGGGCCAGGCACTTCGGAAGAAACTCCGACACAATCCTGTTCTATTCGCGGTCGTCTTCGCGCACGTTCAACATTCAATATACCCCATATTCGCAGGAATACATTGATCGTGACTATCGCCGCGATGACGGTGATGGTCGTAAATACCGACTAAGCGACATCACCGGACCAGGGGGCGCCGCCAAGGGCAACCCCAGCTATGAGGTGATGGGCGTGACGCGCCACTGGCGTTACACCGAGGTCAAGATGCGCGAGCTGATCGCCGAGGGCCGTATCATCCAGACGCGTCCAGGCGCCGTGCCGCAGCTGAGGCGATATCTGGATGAAATGCCCGGCGTCGCCGCGCAGGAGATCTGGACCGACATCCCAGTCATCAACAATCGCTCCAAGGAGGCTCTGGGCTATCCCACCCAAAAGCCGCTCTCCCTGTTGCAGAGAATTATTCGCACCTCCTCGAACGAGGGTGACGTCGTCCTTGATCCGTTCTGCGGTTGCGGGACGGCCATCCACGCCGCCGAAACCTTGAACCGCCAATGGATTGGCATCGACGTGACCTATCTGGCCATTCAGGTCATCGAGGATCGGCTGAAGACCTGGCTGCCGGCCGCGCGCTACACTGTGGCGGGGATTCCCTCCGACGAACTGAGTGCGCGCGCTCTTGCGGCGAGCGATCCCCATACCTTCCAGCAATGGGCGGTCGGGCGCCTCGGCGGGCAGTCTCGCGGCAAGGGTGCCGACGGAGGCATCGACGGCGAGATTGCGTATCTAACTGGTGTTGGTGAGTATGGCCGCGCCCTGGTCCAGGTGAAGGCAGGGCATACCGACCCTGATCGCGTGAGAGCCTTGCGCGGGGTGGTCGAGCAGGAGGCGGCCAATATCGGCCTCTTCGTTTGCCTCGACGCCACCAAGTCGATGCGATCGGAAGCGAACGGCAGTCCGGTCGTCAGCCTACCGGGCGGGCCTCGGCCGAAGATCCAAATCGTCACGGTCGCCGATCTGATCGCAGGGCCCAACGTCGGCATCTTGACGCAACTCAACACCATCGCGGCCGCGGAGGCCGCTAAGGCGCTTGCGCGGAAGAAACCGAGGCGGCGACCCACGGCTGAGGAACTGCGACAGGCGCCGCCTCTGCCGCCCATGTCGATCGGAGGAAGAAAGTCGCAACAACCCAGCTTGTCGATCGGGGAGCCTGCAGAGGAACACGCCGCAGTCAACCCGCGCATGCGACGTACGAAATAGCGCGAACGCCGGGGGCGCTTTGGTCCGGCGGGCCAGTGGGATTAGCGGCTGTCGCGAGAAGGCCTTCGGCGGCAGGTCCAAGCATCACTGTTGACTAAATGGAGGGGAGGCTTACTAACGAAACCGCTTATGGTTGAAGACGATACGAAATCGCACGCTTTGCAATTCAATCCCGCCATCGCGGACAGTTGCGCCGAGATCTGCCCTCCCCACGCCGCTCAACCGGTCAAGGGGAAGGTTTACCGGGGTATTCGCCAAGCGCCGATGGGGCCCAACGATTTCCTAAGTCATGTCGAGCTAGGCTTGGCGGGCGCAAGACCCGAGGTATGCGAGCATTGGGGCTTGTCGGTCTGGGTGTCGGAGGCCGCAGTGAAGCATGCGCGTGAAGTCTACCGGCCGCTTCGTAGATGGCATGTCGCGTCGGCGAACCTCACGCCGGCTGACGGCGTGATTTTGGCCACCCCCTCTGCGACCCAGCCAGACCACCACACTTTCTGGAGGCCCTTGAACCGGGACCTCACCACAGCTTTCACCATCGTCTTGGCGCCGGCATCATGACCTGGTCGATCCAGGATTACGCCGACGAGAGCTCGCTGCGCGGGTTCAAACTCTCGCCGGACGAGGTGCTTTATCAGTATGATGGGCCGTTACTCTTCACCGCTCGGCTCGGGCTGGTTCCCTCGCTTTGCTATAAGTTGGAAGAGCTAGGTCAAACCGACCTCTACCTTATGGCGCAAAGACAGCTTGAGGCAGTTGACGCGCTCCGAGCCGGCAAGCTGTCGGTGCGTGGTGCGTTGACGTCCGATCTCTATTGGATTGTCGAGGCTGATCGAGCTGGCCAGGTTCTACGGCACTGGGAGGTGATGCCGGGCAACCTCCCGATCGACTTTCTTCCGCCCCGGCGTCGGGGTCTTCATGAGCATTTCGGCGACGCACCCGATACGTTAGAGGAGGTCGACGCCTTCTTCGCTGTGAAATTTAGCGGCTCTGAGCTGAGGGAAGGGGCCATTAGCTTCAGGACGTTCAAGGGGCTAGTCGACAACGTCTATGAGGTGGTCAACCGCGTCTTCCGGCCGGCGGTTCTGGAAGGCCGTCGTGGCAGCGGCGCGTTCGACTTTGAGATCGCTCAGCCGAAATTGGCCAGCCTGCTGATATCTGTCAAAGCGCCCATTGTTGACCTCGGTGCTGTGCGGAGACGAACCAAGAACACCGATTCAACGCTCGAAAGCGATATCGCCCTGAACATGGAAGAGAGTCGCGACGAGTTTTTCGTCAACGCCGAGGAGATCGTGCGGGCTGCCTCCCTGGGTAACCTTAGCAAGGGCTTCCGCGCGGAACACTTCTCCTGGCTCGACGTTGTTGCCGATCTCGTTCCCGAGGAAAATGGCGACTTCGAAAACGTGGAGATCAACGCTTCGACCAGCCAGGGCCGTCGTCATTTGGAAATCGGCAAGACGGCGGGCCAAAGAATCCGTGACGCGCATAAACTAGCGCTACGCGAACCTGTTCAACTGCGTGGCAAGATCGTGGAGTCGAACGATATCAGCGGCACCTTCGTTTTGAGGGATGTCGGTGGCCGTGACACCACCTGTCGGCTTCCGATTGAGATGTATCGAGAGGCCCAGCGCGCCGGGCTCATTAAGAATGGCGCGCGGGCATCCGTGCGCGGCGACCGCATCCGGCGGACGCGCCGAGACCTCATGGAAGTGCGCGAGAGGCCGAACTTCAACTAGCTGGCAAGACTCCGGAAACGCACGGTGCCTCTCGCGGCGATGACGTGTTGAATCTGGTCTTCGCCTCAAGTGATCCGGCCAGGCTGGTCAATAGCAAAGGGATCGGATCGTCTCGCGGACTACTGAGCGGTTTGGCCCCGCCCTGGCGGGGCCTGGTTCACGCCGGGCCGTGAGACGATGTTCAGATCGCCTCAGGCGTGTATTGTTCTTCTGGGTTGTGGATCCGGGGGTGGCCATGGGCTGGTATGACGACGAGGAAGAGGCTTGGCTGCCGGCGTGGGTGATCCCGCCGATGATGTGGATCGGCTGTCTGGCGACAGCCGTTCTGCCGGCCGGGGTGATCGTCGGCGGCTGGACCCTGGTGTTCAAGCAGGCACCGCCGGGTGTCGTGGCGGTCGCCTATGCGGTGTCGCTCGGCCTGATGCTGGCTGCGGTCAAACCCTGGTCGATCCGTTGAGCGGCGCGCGCCGCGTGTCGGATTTCGGCTAGCGCGGCTGGAAGACGACTATCAGGCTAAGGCCGATGACGGCGGCAAGGGCGGCGACCGCCAGCAGGCCCGCCAGGCCGACGGGCGTGAGCAGGCGGGCGGTCGGACAGCGTCTTGGCGGCATGGTTTGAACCTTAAGCATGATGGGCGGCCTGCATTGTCGGCCGATCGACGCGGGTCGCGTCGAAACTCAGCCCCAGTTGCTCGTCCCGAAGGGCAATCTCCTGATCGAAGTTCGACAGGGTGACCCCGACCAGGCGAATGCCCAGGCGGGGCGGATAGACCGAGCGGATCAGATCAAGGCTTGCCTGACGCAGCGTCTGGCGGTCGGCGACGGGCGAGGGGAGGGAGCGGCTGCGGGTCGCTTGCTGGAAATCGGCCCACTTGATCTTCACGGTGACGGTGCGCGCCCGGGCGCCGGTCTTCTCGCACCAGGCCCAGACGTCGTCGGCCATGGCCAGGACGCCCGCCTCGATCGGTTCGGGCGCGGTGTGGTCCTGGTCGAAAGTGGTCTCCGAGCCGGACGATTTGCGCACGCGGTCGGGATTGACGGCGCGATGGTCCTCGCCGCGCGCGATGGCGTGGTACCACGGTCCCGACTTGCCGAAATGGTGTTGCAGGAAGGTCAGGCTCTGGCGGTGCAGGTCCTCGCCGGTATGGACGCCCAGCCGCTTCATCTTGGCCTCGGTGACCTGGCCGACCCCATGGAACCGGCCGATCGGCAGGGATTGGACGAAGGCCTCGCCCTTGCCCGGCGGCACGACGAACTGGCCATTGGGCTTGCGTTGGTCCGAGGCCAGCTTGGCCAGGAACTTGTTGTAGGAAATCCCGGCCGAGGCGGTCAGGCCCGTCGTGTCCAGGATGCGCGCCCGGATCTCCAGGGCGGTGTCGGTGGCGGTCGCCAGGCCGCGCCGGTTTTCGGTGACGTCGAGATAGGCCTCGTCCAGCGACAGCGGCTCGATCAGGTCGGTGTAGTCGGCGAAGATCGCGTGGATCTGCCGGGAGACGGCCTTGTAGACCTCGAAGCGCGGCGGCACGAAAATGAGTTCGGGGCACTTGGCCAGGGCGGTTGTCGAGGGCATGGCCGAACGGACGCCGAACGTCCGGGCCTCGTAACTGGCGGCGGCGACGACGCCGCGCCTGGCCCCATGGCCGACCGCGAGCGGACGCCCTCGAAGGCTGGGATCATCGCGCTGTTCGACCGACGCATAGAAGGCGTCCATGTCGATATGAATGATCTTGCGAATCCCGTCGCCGGCCATGGAAGCGAGTGTAGCGGTATGCGAACCAAAGGGGAACATCCGTCAGCGGTTTGGCCTCAGGCGCGAACCGTCCGGAAGGTCACCGAATAGCGCAGGGCCTCGACCGGCGGGATGCTGTGCTGCCAGTCGCTGCGAGACGGCCCGCTCATCAGGTAGGCCGAACGCGGCGCGGCCAGGATCGAGGCGCGCTCCCATCTGTCGCCGATCTTGCGGCGCAGGCGGAAGGTGCAGGTCGATAGCAGCGAGACGCCGGCGATGGCGACGGCCGGGGGCCGGTCGCGATGCCAGCCGATCCCGGCCCCCGGCGCATATTCGGTGACCAGGGCGTGGCGGAAGGTCTCGCGGGCCATACCCGTGAAGGCCGCGATCCGTTCCAGGAGGGGCATGAGAAAATCGGGCAGGGCCTCGCCGGTCTCGACCAAGGCACCGTCGGCGCCCCGTCGCCAGCCGAACGCGGCGATGCGCCGGTTTCCCAGATAGCCCAGATGTTCGTAGGGCTTGAAGTCCAGGTCCTCGAACCGGCGCGCCAGATCGCCTTCCTCCTCGGCGGTGATCAGGTCGGGCTGGTATCGGAAGCCTGCGGGCATGGCCTTGGGCGGGGAAGGTGGCAGGTCAAAGAGGCTGGGCTGAAGGCTCATCAGGGGGCCTCGCGTTTCGCGGTCGACGAGGACGCGGGCGGATCGACCTGACGCACGGCGCGCCAATAGGACCAGGGAACCCCGGCCGTCAGTTCCATCTCGAACCAGGCCGTCTCGCCGACAAAGTCGGGGACGTGTTCGGGCGAGACGAACGTCACGCGGCTGCGGGCATGGCCGTTGGCGCCCGGGAAGGTGAAATAGAGCGTCCGGCCCGAAAGGTCGCCGGTTCGCTCGCGCTGGCGGGTCAGCATCTCGATGCAGCGGCGCCAGACGCGGGGCGGCTGGCCGGCGGGCGCGGCGAGGCGCCCACGGCGAGGGGGAGGGGACATGGCGGATTTCCAGAATGTTCTCTAAATGTTCCAAACTATCGACCGGAGTCAATCGACCGGAGCGCGAAACCTCGGCTGGCGCGTGCGGCGCGCGGCTGGCCTGGCCCGCGTCAGCGGTGATATGCGGAGAGGATGGCGGAGCAGGATCTGGATCTCGAGGCGATGGCGGCGGCCCTGCGGGCCAGCGGCGAATACCGGGTGCTGCGCCGGCTGGGCCCAAGACAGCGGATCGTCGTTCCCGATGGGGTCGCCACCCGCTGGGGCCTATTCGTGGACGTCGAGACCACGGGGTTGGATCCACGCCGCGACGAGATCATCGAACTGGCGATGGTCCCGTTCCGCTACGGCCTCGACGGGCGGATCTACGAGACCGGCGAGCCCTTCCAGGGTTTTCGCCAGCCGGCCGAGCCGATCCCTGCGGAAATCACCGCCCTGACCGGCATCGACGACGCCATGGTGGCGGGCAAGTCCATCGACCTGGACGCCGTGACCGCGGCGGCGGCGCCGGCCGCCCTGGTCATCGCCCACAACGCCGCCTTCGACCGGCGCTTCCTGGAGCGGTTCTGCGAGGTGTTCCGCACCAAGCCCTGGGCCTGCTCCATGACCCAGGTCGACTGGAGCGCCGAGGGCCACGAGGGCGTCAAGCTCGGCTACCTCGCCGCCGGGGCCGGCTTCTTCTACGACCGCCACCGGGCGGTCAATGACTGCGCGGCGGCCATCGAACTGCTGGCGATGGACCTGTCCAGGAGCGGCGTTCCAGCGCTAGCCAAGCTTCTCGAAACCGCTCGCACGCCCACCTGGCGCATCTGGGCCGAGAACTCGCCGTTCGCAATGAAGGACCTGCTCAGGGCTCGCGGCTATCGCTGGAATGGCGACGATGGCGTGCCGCCGCGCTGCTGGTACATCGACGTGGCCGACGCGCAGAAGGATGAGGAGCTGTCGTTTCTCCGGAAGGAGATCTATCGCGGGGAGATCGAGCTGCTCAGCCGGCGGATCGAAGCCTATGACCGGTTTTCGGATCGATGCTGAACCTGGCGACCTTTCCCGGCATCGGCGCCGGCGCGCGGCTGTGGTCGCGCCAGGATGTCCTCGCAAGGCCGTCCCCCGCGCCAGCGGCGGCGGGCGTCTACGCCTGGTACTTCGATGCCTCTCCAGGTGCGGTCGATCGGACCGGTTGCCACCGGGACGGCGATCTCTGCCTGCTCTATGTCGGCATCTCGCCCAAGGAGCCGCCGGCCAACGGCCGGGCGCCGTCCCGATCGACCCTGCGCCAGCGGCTGCGCACCCACTATGCGGGCAACGCCGCTGGCTCGACGCTGCGCAAGACGCTGGGCTGCCTGCTCGGCGACACCCTGGGCATCGCCTTGCGGCGCGTCGGGTCGGGCGAGCGCTACACCTTCGGCAACGCCGGCGAACAGGTCCTGGATCGCTGGATGGACCAGCATGCCTTCGTGACCTGGCAGGAGACCGATCAGCCCTGGCTGCTGGAGCGGCGCATCCTCGCCTCGGGCCTGTCCTTGCCGTTGAACGTCAGGGACAATCCGTGCGAGGCCCACACCCGGCATGTCAAAGCTGTTCGCGCCGAGGCGATGCGGCGCGCCGACATCTTGCCCGTGCTGACCGACAACGGCGGGGCTCGCCGCCCGGGACTCGCCAATCGTTCCTAGCGAAGGCCTCCGGGGCCGCGAGCGCTAGAGTTCGTGCGGCTGGAAACAGGCCGGGTCCAGGCCCTCGGGCACGCCCCGGACATAGAGGCCTTCGGCATGGTGGCGCGCGAAGTCCTCGACCTCGTAAACCTGGCCGTTGAAAATGCCGAGATGGGGCAGGTTCGCGCCTGTGCGCAGCACCTGTTCTCCGGGCTCGAACGTGCGCTCGATCATGCTGGGTCTCCCGTCCTCATCAGTCTCGCCCTCGATAACGCCTCGGGTCCGGATTGGTCGGCAGCGTCGCCCTCACGAATTCGTGGGTCAGGGCGTGGCGGGCTGCTTCGGCTGGATGGGTTGAGGGGCGGCCCATGCGCCTCGGCCCTCGGCGCGGGCCTTTGCCTCAGCCGCCGAATACAGGCCCTTGCTGTAGCGGCGATACTCGGTGGCGAAGCCGGAGCGGATCAGTGCCGCATTCAGGTCGGGCGAGGCGTCCGACCAGCAGCGGCCCACGAACCGGCCATAGCGGTCCCGGTCCACGAAGCGGCAGCCGACCCGTCCTCGCGTCAGACGTATGAGTTCGTCGCGGGCCTCATAGGCCAGGGGTTCGGCCGGCGTCGCGCCGCGGCGGACTTCCGGGGCGTCGACGCCGAACAGCCGGACGCTTTCGGATCCGCAGCGCAGCGTGTCGCCATCGTGAACCTTGGGCGCGTTGCAGGCGATGATGGCGGCGGCGAGAAGCAGGGAGGCAGGCATGGATCCGCCTTATCGTGCTTCGCGTCCGCCGCCCGAACGGACTCTTTGCAAAGCGGGGTTCGGATGGTCGAGTTGGCTGGATGCCACCAGCCTTTGAAATCACCTGGAAGATCTGTCGATGCCGGGCCGAAGGCGAATTTTGACTCTTCTCGGACCTTGGGAAGGTCCGTTGCCCGGCGAGAAGGTCATCCGAAGCGGCATGCCCTCCTGAGCCACCTTTCGCGCCTTCGGAGAACTGCGGATCTCTAAGTGCTGTGGTGCTGGTCGTTGGCGGAACAGCGTCGTGAGGACGCTCGACTCGATTCAGGCCTGTTTCGATAGGCTAGAACTCCATTGGTGAGCACATGCAGCACCTGCGAGCGTCAGCCCCTCGATTAGAGAATCGAGCGCGACGGCTTCAATCTCGGCGCGAATTTCGACCAACCGCCTTTCTACGTGGGCCAGCGCCGCGCCATCCAGGGACGGTGCGAGGCGGCGGAAAAAAGCGTGGATGCAGGTGAAGACGAAGAGGCCGTGCAGGACGCCGCCATAGGGCCGGGGCGCGTTTCGCCAGGGCGAGTGCATCGTTCCGTTTGGATCGGCGACCATCTTCGTACGCTTTTCATGCACCGTCAGATGCAGGTGCATGGCTTCGTGAACTATGCTCTCGGCCAGCCGTAACGTGCCGACGACATCGGCGCGTTCGGGCTGCGAAACGAAGATGAGGGCGGGCCAGCGCGGCTCGCTATGACTAACGTCATAGCCCGGCGCGGCCATCAGCAGGTGCACGGTCCGAACGCGCGTCGCGACAACAGCCAGGAGGTCAGGTTCGGCGGCGATTAACGCGGCGACCGCATCGAATAGAGGTTTCGATCCCGGCCCAGGCGACCGCGTCTGAAGGGCCTGCGATGCAAGCGCATCGACGATGTCCGGCGGCGGCGGCTGAACTCTGGCGGCCAACCATCCATTGGTGTCGACTTCAGGCCCCATGACGCTGACGTCGTCCACCGCGCCCAGGCGCCAGGGGAGGATCTGCATCGCCTAGGTCTGGCCCGGGCCCGCGCGCGAGGCCTTGAAGGAATAGACCAGCGTGTAACGCTCGCCGCGTCGAATGGTGGAGACCGCGTGGAAGGAACGCGGTGAAATCTCGAACGCCATGGCCGATCCATGCACGGGCCGAATGACGCGACTCACATCCTCGGCTCGGGGGCTAGAAAACAGCATCAAAAGACCGCCTTGGTCATCCTCCCAACCGCGATTGAGCTGAACGAGCAGCCGATGGGTCTCTCCGTCGGGGCGATGGTCGTTGTGCACGCGAATGGTCTGGCCGGGGAGAAGCTTGTGAGCGGTGACCTCGGTCAAGCAAAGCTTGGCCTGTGCGAGCGGCGCGAGCATCACCTGAGAAAGGTGTCCGACCATCGCCGCCGTCAACAACGGTTGCAGCACGGTCGGCAGGGTCGCGGGGTCTAGGTGCAGTTCCCATTGCTCGTAAAAGCTTTCGATCCGCAACTTCCACGGCGCCACGGTTTCCATCCACGTCAGAGCTGCCGCCGCCAGATCAGGAGCCAGCAGGCCCGGCAAAGTGGTGTGAGCGAAGGGCTCGCTGCGAAGGGCCGCGCCTAGCGCCGTGGCGTTCATGCAGCGTGCTCGCCCAAGAAGGCGGTCAGATGGTCTTCCATCCGCGAGATCAGCATCATCTGATCGGCGCAGAACACCGTCGGATTGTCGTAACCCGATCCTTCCTTGAACCGATGGGTGACCATTCCGCCACCGCAGACCCGCAGCAACGGACAGGTCTGGCAAGTGGCCGAGCTGGGGCGCTGGGCGCGATGGTATTCCGTAAACTGCGGGCTCTGGGCGATCTCGGCCAGGGACTGGGCCCCGATCGCCCAGTCGGCGTCGAAGCCGTCGCCAAGCGGCGAACTCTTGAGGGTGTCGTTCTTCTTGATCGAGCCGTCGGTATCGATGACCAGAATGCCGTAGTCCGTCAGCCCGACGCCCTCCTTGACCCCGACTCCGCCCAAGAGAAGCTTCATCATGTCGTCGAGCATGCGAATGCGGAAGGGCGCAGGGTCGCTGACATAGCGGTCCAGGATTCGGCTCATCCAGGCGCCGTACTCGGTCGCGGCGGGACTAGCCTTGCCGAACGGCAGAACGCTGTGATTGCCGTCGCGATAGAGGAAGTCGACGCTGGGGACGTCCAGGGCCTTGAAATAGTCGTAGACCGCGTCCGGATCCGATCTCGGATCCACCACGGCCAGGAGCCCGGAAAACAGCGCTTCGGCTTGGGGGTGGGCCTTCAGGGTCTGCACGCCCGCCAACACCTTGGCATGCGTCGAGCGCTGGCGAAGATCGACACGGAAATGGTCGTGGATGGCGGCGGGGCCGTCCAGGCTCACCGACAAGCTGACACCATGTTCGGCGCAAAGGTCGAGGATGGCTGGCGTAATCAGCACTCCATTGGTCTGGATGCTTAGGCCGCAGGAGCCGCCGAGCTCGGCGCGCAGTTGGGAAAACAAGGTCTCGAGCCGGGCCGCGCCGAGCAGCAGAGGCTCGCCGCCATGCAGAACGATCGAGAATGGCCGGCCCTGCGCGCGCATCAGAGCGCCAAGTTGCTTCACCACTAGATCCTGCGTCTGGCCCGAGAGCCGTTTGGGCAGGTCGCGCCAGCTGTCGTCACCCATGTGGTAGACGTAACAGTAGCTGCAATCGAGATTGCAGCGGCTGGCGACCTTCAACAGGATCGTGTCGATGTGCACGGCGCGTAGCCGGCTTTAGCGATTGTGCCGATTGAAGGTGCGATTGTAGCTGCGCGGCACCTCGAATTCTTCGGCGCGCACCTCGTCGATCAGGCGACGGATCGCCGCGCTTTCGATCGGGACGTCGAGGCTTTGCGCGTCGCCGAGAAGCAGGTCTGGGATCGGGGGGAATGAGCCGTCGGCCATTGCGAATTCCTGGTGCGGTGGATGGCCGATCATAGGATCGAATTGCCCGGTGTGGGAGCGCTTTTTTTATTACGCTCCGCCAAGTTGATCGATAACCATGAACGCACACAGTTGGCTTTTCATGCTGTATTGGCGCCTCAAGAGGCCACGTCGTCAAATAGGCTATGGCGTATCGTGGGGGAGGACTTGTTGGAGCGGTGAAATACTCATCAACACATCGCTCCAGGCGCCGAGCGGCGAGCGTGAACTCTGCAAGTATTGAGACATTGGTGTCGCCGAAGTGCGAGTAATACCTTCCGATAGCCGTCGCCGCCACCAAGCGATGATCTAGGCTTTGGCCGCGAGGTAGTCCGCGGCGGCGGCCGAAAAAATCGCCTCGGGCTGGACCGCCGCCGCCAGCTTCCTTTTGGCGGCCTCGACAAACCGGATTGCGTCCGGCTGCGGGTTGTCGGCCAGCAGCGCGACGGCGGAAACCAGATTGTCGAGGACGTCAAGATGCGCGCGACGGTCGCGGTTGAGGGCGAAGCGGTCCAGCTTCAGGGTCTTGATTGTCTGCTCGCCGTACGGCGAGGTCCAGACCGGAACGTCGGCCTTGAAGCTGATGTGATCGCGGGGATCCTCAACGCCGCCAGGATCCAGGATCAGCGGAGCCTCCGCGTCGATACGACCGTGGTGATCAAGTGCCCTGGCGGTCTCGTCGTTCAACGGAAACTGGCTGCGCTTGCGGTACTGATTGCAGTCGGCGCAGGCGTAATAGAGGTTGGCCCAAGCGTATGCGAGCCAGTAATAGCCCGGCTTGATCTTTCGGCCAGGAACCGTGACCGCGCCCTTGGGGCGGTAGTGCTCGACGTCGCCGGCATGGTGGGCGTCGGCGCGGCCTTCGCAAAAACAACACTTGTCATGCTGCGCGGCTTTCAAGGCGTTCTTAATTGCGGCCGGGCCGTAAACCGTCTTCTTGAAGATGAAGGTCCTGGCGCCGGTGCGATAGCCGTCCGGGTCGTTGTCGAAATTCTCGCAATCCTGACGCGTAAGGTCCACGCCGGCCTGCAAGCCCGCAGGCGGGTTGTCGGGTTTGCGGACCTGGATCACGCCGCGCCCGTGTTCAGCAATTTGGCGGCTTGGCGGATGAGGTCCATGGCTTCGCGGTCCTCGCTGACGCCAGGACTGGATAGCGAGGCCGCCAGAGTCTCGAGGCGTTCCAGTTCCTGCTTGTCGGCGGGGGTCAGTTTTTCTTTCTGAAGAAGCTGGGTTCGCGCCTCCAGGTCGCTTTCAATCGTTGGGGAGTAGGGACTATCGACCTCGTAGAGCGCGCTGGTGATGACCTCGTCCAGTCGCCATGCTCCGTCGACCGGCGGATCGTTTTCGATCACAGCCTGGCCATCGACCTCGCGAACCACGGCCAAGTTGGTGTCTAGGTAGCTCTGGGCGAGGAGCGGGCTGTGTGCGGTGGCGATGAACTGCACCGCCGGAAAGGCACCGGAAATATGGGCCCTCAATTGCCGTTGCCAGCGGGGATGCAGGTGAAGGTCCAGTTCGTCGATCAGGACGATGGCGGGCTGGTTGAGCGGTTCCTCGGCGTCTGGATAGTGCTGGTAGAGGCGCCAGGCCAGATCCACCGCCCACGCCGTCATGGTTTGATAGCCGAGGCTTAGGGACGCCAGCGGCACCTCTCCGTAAGGCGTGACGACCTGCACGCCGGTCTTCTGGTTCTTGGTGCCGGGCGTCGCCGGGCCGTAGAGCCGGATGGCGGACGCGTCGCTGACGTCGGGCAGGAGCGTGGCCAGCGCGACCTTGACCGCTTCGAGGAACTTGCGAGCGTTCGGCTGCTCCTTGTAGGCGGCGTAGTCGAGATCCTGGAGGATCGTGCCGGCGTCCGCCAGCTCCAAGGACGGATCAAACAGGGAGGCGGTCGGATCTCCGGAGATGTCGAAGGTGTCGGCGTTGCGATATCGCGCATGCCGCGCCGCGCCATAACCGATCACCAGAGGTTCGCTGACGCCGGGCTCGCTGTGGGGGTCCAGGCTGTTGAGCTCGTCGCCCTTGACGGTGAAGCTGGCCTTGGTGCTCACGGTCTTGGCCTGACCGGTCTCCGACAGCTTGCCGCCAATCGACAAGGTGGCCTCCAAGCCGATCTGCCGTTCTCCGTGCCGCGCCAGGGCGACGATTTCCGCGTTCTGGTGACTGTAGAGGGCCGCTTCGACCGAGGTGGGCTTGGACGCGTTGGTCGGCGCGCCGTCTTCGGCCGACAGGACAGGCCTCATAAGCGCCAGGCACTGCAGCAAGGTTGTCTTGCCCACGCCATTGTTGCCCAGGATCAAGGTCCAGCGGGCGGGCGCGCCCTGTCCGTCGGTGAGATCCAGCGATTGCGTCTCGGCGAAGGAGCGCACGTTGGTGAGCTGCAACCGCGTGAAATAGACGAAAGGGGTCGCGGCTTTGGCCATAGGGCGCTCCAAGAAACGCGCGCCCTCAATCCGAGACGCGCTGAAGTATGTAGAACTTGGCGCCGGCGAGCGAGATAGGTGCCTCGTCGGGTTGCCACGGGATAGTGTGCCCCAGCTCGGTGAGCATTGTCCGGCTCAATATTCTCGACGCCTCCAGTCGTCATCCCGCGCTGAGAGCTACATCGACATCTTGAAGCCTCTTCTGCCGCCATCGGCTCCGCGCCTGTGCTCATCCGCGAAGACCCCCGTGGCGGGAAATACCAGCGCGGCCCGGCCAGCTTTAGTTGTCGTAGGGTGACTCGAGCAGAAACCCGAGGCGATCCGGGCCTACGAACACGGCTCGGTTGCAACCTTGGCCGAATTGGCCGATGCCGCTAGCCAGACACCTTCACCTTGGGGACGATCGATGCGCTGGATCACAGCCCTGCAGCTTGAACAGTGGTCGCGCAGTATCGCCTCCAAGACTGATTTGGCCGAGCTCGTCGGCGATCTCATTCGCGCGACCGCCAAAGACATCGACCAGATGCGCTTTCCCAGCGGCGACAAGGGCAGCGTCCGGGGATTCGATGGCCACCTGGTGGCTCAGTCGCCCGGGCTGAATGTTCCGGCCGGGGTCTCGATCTGGGAGTTCGGGACCGATCCCGACTACAAGGACAAGCTGCGGGACGATTTCAACTCTCGCACCAAGGCCGTGCCGGCGGCCGACCAGGGCGATATTACCCTAGTGCTGGTCACTCCTTGGACCTGGGACAGCTCCGACGGCAAGAACAAGATCGAGGACTGGCAGGCCAGCAAGAAAGCCACCTCCAACTGGAAGGCGGTTCGGATCATCGACGGGTCGATCCTGCAAACCTGGCTGGCCGAATGCCCCGCCGTCGCCTCCTGGCATGCCCGCTGTAAGCTTCACCTCGCGCCGGTCAACGGCGCGCGCAGTATAGAGGAGTTCTGGACCGAATTTGCCGGACAGTTCGAGCGCCCGATCACCGACGAGGTCCTGCTGTGCGAACGCCAGGACGCAGCTGGCCGCCTGCTGGCCAGCCTGATGGGCCCGCCGTCCTCGTCCGCGCTCCTGGCCGATTCGCCCGACGAGGTCGTGGCGTTCGCCATCGCGGCCATTCGTCAGGCACCGCCAGCAGTGAAACTCTACCTCGAAGCCCGGACCATGGTCATCGACAGCCCGGAGGCGGCCCGGTACTTCGCGCCCAAGGCGGGGATGATCTTCCTGCTGCGCGGGGAAGCGGGTCGCTCGCCTTCCCAGTTCGCCGAAAGTACGACCCTGGTGTCGCTCGGCGCCCAGCAAAAGACGGGCAGGGCCGAAATCCTGCCGCGCCCGACCGCCTGGGCGATGGGCAAGGCCATGCAGTCCATGGGGTGGGGAGAAAACGAAGCCCTGACCCTGGCGCGCGGCTGCGGCCGCAGCCTAACGGCGCTGGCGCGGCAGAGACCCGGCGGCATGTTCGATCCGCCGGCCTGGAAAAGCCAGGGTGCGGCCCTGCTGCCGGCGATCCTCGCGGGGGCCTGGAGCCGCGAGAACGAGTTGGACAAGACCGCGCTGGCAACCATTGCCAATCCGACGCCCTACCGTGACCTTGAGATAGGCCTTAGAGCCCACCTGAGCACGGCCGAGCCACCGGTAGAGACCATCGGCGCCCTGTGGGCGGTGCGCGCGCCCATGGACGCCTTCATGTGGGCCGGCGATCTGATCGGTCCGGACGAGGCCGAGCGTCTGCGCGCGGCGCTGATCGAGGTCTTCGGGGCCGTTGAACCCGAACCGGACCCCGACGCGCCCTTTGTGTTTTCGCCGCCGTCGGTGTCGGGCCATACCGAAGAGCTGCGCGAAGGTCTGGCCACGACGCTTCTGATGCTGGCAGTCTGGGGGGAGGTGGCTAAGGTCAATCTCGCGCCTGACACCGGCCAGGCCTTCGCCGACCGGGTGGTGGCCGAACTGCCCGGCCTGACGACCGACTATCGTCTCCTAGCCCGCCTGCACCGCGAACTGCCGCTGCTGGCGGAGGCGGCCCCGGTCCCTTTGCTCTCGGCCCTCGAGCGCCTGCTCGAGGGCAATGGTGAGCTGATCGCGCCGATCTTCAACGAAGCCACCGACTTCACCGCCCCGTCGTCCAGACACACGGGCCTCCTTTGGGCCCTGGAGACCCTGGCCTGGGATCCGGACTATTTCCGGCGCGCGGCGATGATCCTGGCCAGGCTTGATGCGATCGACCCGGGCGGCAAGCTGGGCAATCGTCCGATCGCCAGCCTCCACGAAATCTTCATCCTGTGGAACCCCAACACCAATGCCTCGCTGGCGCAGCGCATGGCTGTGCTCGACGAGATCACCCGGACCCTGCCGGTGGTCGCGTGGCGGCTGCTGGTCACGCTCTTGCCGTCCCTGCACGCCTCCTCGAGCCCGACCGCGAAGCCAAGGCTTCGCGAAGCCGGCGCGGCCGATCGCAAGCCGGTCACCAATCGCGAATACGCCGAGGCCCAGTTGGCGGTCATCGACCGGGTCCTGGCGTTGGTCGGCGACGACGAAACGCGATGGAAGTCGTTCATCCCGACCCTGGCGATGGCCCCGCCCGACCGGCGCCAGTTAGCCTTAGCCGCTCTTGAGGTCACGCTTGAGCGGGTGCCAGCCGACCAGCGTGAGGTCCTGTGGACACACCTGCGCAACGAGGTCTCGCGCCATGCCAAGTTCGCGACGGCGAAATGGGCCCTGCCGGCCACCGAACTGGAACCAATGCAGGCGCTGGTCGACCGGTTCGTGCCCACCGCGCCGATCTACGCCGTCAAATGGTTGTTCGAGGAATGGGACCTGGACGCCTCCGTCGACAGGTCGGCCGGTATCGCCCGGCGGGCTGCGGCCTTGGGCGACTACATCAAGGCCGCGGGCTCAAAGGGGGTCGTCGACCTGGCCCGGGTCGTGAACGCTCCATACCTGGTCGTCGAGGCCGTCGACCGGCTCGCGCTGTCGCAGGCGCAACTGCTGGATCTCCTGGAGACCAGCTTCATCGACGACCCGGAGACCGAGTTCACCTTTCACATCGCCGGCCTCTATCGCCGCGCAGCGGGGGAGGCGACGGCCCACGCCTGGCTCGTGGACGCCCGCAAGACCGGTCGCCTGACCCAAGCCACGCTCACCCGCTTGCTGCTGTCCTGGCCGGACGGGCCGCCGACCTGGGCGGTGGCGCGACGGCTCGGGCCCGGAGTCGAGGCCGGCTACTGGTCGCAAAGATCGCCGCGGTACTTGACGGGGCCCAGATCCGACCTTCTGCGGTCGAGCCTGATGCTGTTGCGGCACGGGCGCGCCATCGCCGCCCTACGCTCTTCCCTGGACCGCCTCGACGAGATCCCGACCAAGCTGCTGCTGCGGATGATCGGCGAGACGATCACGCAGTTGAACCGGGGCGACACCACCGAGCAGGGAACCATGATCGCCTACTATCTTGAGCAGGGGCTCAAGGCGTTGGACAAGCGATCGGACGCGTCGCTGCTCGATGTCGTCAAACTCGAATACGGCCTCCTGCCGCTCCTGGAACACAGCAGCCGGCCCCTTCGCATCTATGAGCTTATGGCCACGGTGGCGGGCGTCTATCACAATCTCATCTGCGACGTGTTCCGTGAAGCCGGCGCGCCGCCCAGGGAGCCGGACCCAGCCACGCAAAGCCGTGCGCGGCAGAGCTACAGCCTGCTCTCGAACTTCGACAAATTACCTGGAGAAGCGGGTGGCGAGGTCGACGCGAACGCCCTCAACGCCTGGGTCGCCGATCTTCGCCTCCGAGGCGAGGCGACCGATCGCGTCGAGATCACCGACAGCTACCTGGGCCGCGTATTGGCCCATGCGCCCCAGGATTCGGACGGTGCCTGGCCCCATCGCGCGGTGCGAGACCTTATTGAGCGCCTGGGCTCGGACAGGGTCGAAAACGGGATCATGATCGAGCGCTTCAACATGCGCGGCGTCTTCATGAAGAACTTCCTCGACGGCGGCGCTCAGGAACGCGAACTGGCGAAAACGAACGCCGACGCCGCGCAGAAGGCCCAGGCTTGGCCGCGCACCGCCGAGATGCTCAAGAACATCGCCAAGCGGTGGGAGGCCGACGCCCGTCGGGCCGATATCGACGCCGAACAGCGGCGAAGAAGAACTTAGGAACTCATCGCGTCGGTCGAGTTCACCCTCAGAGGCTGTGACGCTTACGCTCACAGTCGCTCTTCACAACCTCACGAGGCCTTCTCTTGCCCGACGGACACTCTTCGCCGCTGATGCGGCTGATCAAGACCTGCAGCATCGCCACGGCCGCGTGTTTCGGGGCCAGCGCCCTGACGCATGGGATCATGTTCTGGGCGGCCTGGCGGGTCAGCTATTTCATGGTCGCCAGCCCGACCGACGTGATCATGGGCGGCTTTCCGGTATTTGTTCTGCTGCTGTCGATTTTCGTCATCGCCTATCCGATCTGCCAAGTCCTCATGCGGGGCTTGAACCTGGGGATGAGTGGATTGCTCCTGGCCCTCCGGCTCAGAGAAACACCGCTCCCCTTCATGCGGGAGGACAACCGGACCGTCTTTATCTTCGCTCTGAGCGCTGCGGTTCTGGGCGCCGTTCCCATTGGTCTTCGAGGCTTTGACGGTTGGAACCAGTCGCTCTGGACGCTGCGCAATGAACGTGTCGAGAGACCCTACGTCTACGACACCGGCCTTAGGGTCGCGACGGAGAGCAACCTGGCCAAGGAGTGCATCGGCGCGGACGTGGTGTGGATGGGCTCGAGCTCAGCAGTCCTGGCCTGCGCGCCAGGGATCCGGCTGATCCACAAACTTGACCCGCTGATCACCGAGTTGAGGACCGACATCCCCGCCGAGTGACCAAGCCATCGACAGCCTGATGATTTCGGCGGCGCGTCACCGCCAGGCGTGGTCCCCGCGACGACGCCACAGGACGGTCTCTGCGGCCAGCCCGACAGCATAGGCCGCGGCCAAGGCCAGAGCGTGTTCATGATACAGGCGGTGCTGGCCGATCAGATCGGTCGCCACGAGCTCCTTGCCGCGTCGGGCCTCAACTAACGCCATTTTCGAAACGTCGTGGCCTCGGTCCTGTCCGATCTCCTCGGTGTTCAAGAAGATGAACCGTCGCGGAAGAACCTGGCCAGGTTGATGCTCTCGAGCGTCGGCCAGGATCGCGCGCACTTCCCGGTCGAAGACGCCGTTGGCATGGTCCTTCAGCGCCGCGATCGTGGGCTCGACTTTCTGGCGCCGGCGCCACGCCTCGAAACTTCCACGGCTCACCGAGACGGCCACGAACGGCCTGAGATCAGTGTGAGCAGTCTGGGCTCGCGCCTCGTGGTCACGCCATGCTTCGAACGTCGCAAACAGTCCCTCCGGATCCTGGAGGACGGATCTAAGCCGGCGCCATTCGGTCGAGGAAATCGCCGGAAAGCTGGTCGCGACAGGAGGGCAGGCGCTCTGGCCGGTGCTGTTCTTGCGGGGCCGGCCATGCACATAGAATTTCGAGGCGCCGCCGATCGGCCGGGCGGGTCGGATGTAGATGACGCCGTCACGCTCGAACACCTTGTCCTCTTCGACAGCCTTTGTGCCTCCGTTGTCCCAGTTCAGCGGGCTCATGGTCTCCTCAGCCAGACTTCCCCAGGCCCGACGCAGCAGCTCGTATCCGGTGAACGGCGCCTCTGGATGGATGTCGACCGCGTCGATAGGCCAAATGCCAAACGTGTCGAATCCATCGCCGTGCAGGTAACAGCCCGCCACCACCACCGCGTCGATCTTGCTGGTGTCATTGCGCACCCGCTGTTCCACCAGCGCCAAAAGCTCCTCATGGGTCAGCGCGGTGAAGCTGTTGTTGACCACCATCAAGACCGAGCAATTGGCGGCGGGATATTCGCGGCGCGACTGGTCCAACTGCTTCTTGGCGTGGGCGATACCGGTCTTGATCGGCCCCTGCATGATCAACTTGTACTGCCGCAGGTCGTCGGGCGACAGCCGGCCAGGATCAATCACCACGACCGGCGTGTCCGGCTGGTTCGCGGAAAACAGGGCCGCCAGGCGGTCTTGTCGATCGACCTTGTCCAGGCCGTCCTCGTCCAGGACCTTCAGCTCGATGATCGCGTCACCGATGAGGAAATCCGCGCCGACTGCGGTTCTCCGGTCGGCGTCGGCGTGGGCCCTTCGACCGCCAAACTTCAGGATCGCAGCCTCTAGGGCACCTTCGTCGATAGCGCGAATCTTCGGCGATTTCAGCATGGCCGGACGATAGCGCGTTGGGGTCTCCCGCCATGGGCTGAATCGAGCCTCACGTGCGGATCTGTGTGAATATAATGGGTGGTGAATTCGGAACCGCATCGCAAGAACGGCGAAGTAGGGCGGTGGAGACACGGCGGTGCTGGTGGAATGTCCAGTTTTCGGCGCGGGTTCAACGTCGGATACTGACACACATCTACTGAATGGGTCCGCCCCTGCTGGACCGGATCAATGTCCCTCGATACGCAGGCGCGCCGCCATATCCTCGCGCCCGCCGTCTCGGTCATACGATCTGGCGATCCGTTCAAGCGAAGCAGCGAGATAGGGGTGGCTGTTGTGTAGGGCCGAGGCTTGATCGCGATAGGTCCGTGCCAGATCCCGCTCCTGGGAGCCGCCTTCGTTGTAGGCTCGGCTGGTGACGCCGCGCTTGTTGAACACCCCGATCTCAAATCCGGCCCTCAGCCCTTCGGCCTCCGGCGCGTCGAGCAGGTCACGCACCGGACCGCAGGGCCAAACACCGTCCAGATCGGCCGGCCCGCGGGCCAGGATTTGGCCCACGGTGCTGTCGCAAACCTCCAATCGGCCAGCCTGGCCGGCAAGCTCCCGCGTTCGGGTCACGAAGGTGGCGAAGAGGTCGGGATCGATCGATCCGTCCGGCCGCTGACCCGGCTGGTGCCGCGCCTGGTGGAGAATCCGCCAAGCCGATTGGATCGCCTCATCGCTGGCCTCGGGGCGCTGCTCGGCCTCGGCGTCCTCGCCGGGCCCGTGGCGACGGCGGTAGCACAGTCGTAGAAGCTCCACGAAAAGCTCGGGCTGCGACATCACCGCGCCGAACAGGGTCTTGGTCAGGTGCTCGCGCTCGTAGCCTAGCGCCGGCAGCATCGCGAACTGCAGCCGCACGACCCGGCTCTCCTCGACGCCGCCGTCGTCCAGCCGGCTCAGCGCGTCGCCCACCCGCGATCCGTCCAGCAGCGTCCCGTCGCTTTCGTCCCCCTCAAGGATCTGTTCGAGGATCCTAGCGACCGTCTCGACGGGTATGTCGGCCATCTCGCCCAGGATCAGGCCCAGGGCCGAGCGCGCTCGGCGCGCGCCGAGCAGGCGCGCGAGAGCATGGTCGAAATCTGGCCCGTCCTCGCGCAGCCAAGATAGGGGCTGGCAGAGCCGCCAATAGGCGTCGTCGACCGCCTGGCCCTGGGCCAGTGCCAGGTCCCAAGTCGCCCGCTCATCCCGGGCTAGGCTCAGCAAACGCGCCACCCGCTCGTCGTCCCAGCCCAGCCCGCGGCCTGCGGCGAGCATCGAGACGAGGAGCGCCTCTCCGGTTTCGCCGGACCGGCCTCGCAACAGACCCTGGGTCATCGCGGCCATAGGATCGTCGCGACTAAGGTCGCCGGCGAGAGGCGCGGTCCAGGCGGCAAGCGTCTCGTCCGGCAGCGGCAGTCCCGCCAGGCTCCAGCCCACGGTGTCCTGGTCCGGACAGGCGCGGGCCAATGCGGCGATCCCGTCGAGGCCAAGCTCGGCGTGGATCTCGTCAAGGGCCTCGCGCCGCAACTGCGCGATCGCCTCGAACCGGCGGCGATGGTCGCGTTCGGGCTCAGGCAGGTGCGGCCAACGCTCGGTGAATAGCCAGGCATGGCGCGCCACGAGGTCGGCCGGAGCCAAACGTGCATAGAGCTCGCTCAGCGGAGCCGTCAGGTCCAGGCCATCGTCGCGCTCGTCAGACCGCAGATAGTCGCCGCGCGAGAGCTGGTCGCGGGCCGCCTGGCGGAGATTTTGGCGGCCGGCGGCCGGCGCCTCAGGCGCGTCAAAGGCCAGCGCCAAGGCCAGCACGCTCTCTATGCGCGGCCCGTCGAAGATGCCGATCTTGCGCACCAGATCCGCGATCCGTCCGGAATGACCCTCCGCCATTGCCAGTTGCCGATCGGCGGCGGCTAGCAGCATGTCCTGGATCTCCTGGCCGCTTGCGCCGCCACCGGCCCCGGCGTCGTCGTCGCGCCAGTGCGGCCGATGGGCGGGGAAGGAGATCTGATACCGATTGTCAGTGACCAGAGCGTCCAGTACCCGCCAGGCTACGTCGGGCGTCTCGATCGCCAACTTGTCGAGCGCAGCGATCCGCTGGTCGAGCTTGGCGGCGGTCTGCGGGATCCAGGTCCTAAAGAGGCCCACAAGGCTGTTAAACGGGCTGTTAGTCCAGTTGCCGGCGATCGGGATATCGACCAACGCCGCCAGAATCAGGGCCACGCGGGTCAGGCGCCGCGGATCCCAGGCCAAGCCTTCCAGGCCCCAAAGCAGGCCCGCATGCCAGCACTTGCCGGTCAAGCCCGAGACTCCGGTTCGCGCCAGGAGCGCAGTGACGGGCGCGCCCTGTTGGCGAAGGCTCGTCTGCACGGCGCGCAGGAAGGCGTCGGGCGCGGCCTCGGCCAAGGCCGGCAGGCGGTCGGCGAGCGACAGCCAGGCGTGCTCGTCGGCGCCCTGCAGCAGGGCGCCGACAAGAGCCTCGATCGCCCCCTCGACCCTGTCGGCCAGGCCCACAACGTCCGCGCCGCGCACGGCCAGCTTGCTCAGGGTATCGCAGACCGCCTCCAGCAGCAGTCCCGAATGGGTACGCTCGTACGTCCGAAACAGCTGGTCGGGCGGATGATCCACCTCCGGATCCGGCGTGGCCAGCAGCGTCCGGGCCTCGACGAAGAAGCGGCTCAGTTCCGCGTCGGTGATGCGCGACCCGAAAAGATCGAGCAGTTCGATCGGCGCCTTGGCCTTCCACACCGCCCCGATCGACAGGACGGGCGCATCGTCGAGCTGGGCGAGCGCGCGCAGGTCGCTCTCGATCTCCGCGAACGGTCGGCCCGCGACGGTCTCGACCAGCGCGCGATCGCCCGCATGGCTGGCCGACCAGCTGCCCAGCAGGCACAGGGTCGAAAGCGCGGGGGCTTGTGGCGCGGCAAGCCAAGCCGGCGCGCGCAGGACCGGGTTGACCGCGACATGGCGGCGAAAGACTGACCAAGAGCGTCCCGTCGATACGGCCAAGCGTCGAGCGTCGCCCCGTTCGAGGCCCAGCCCGTCCAAGGCCCTCTCGAAGTTGCCTTGGTCGGCGCGATCCAGCATCAGCTCGGGTCCGTCGGCCCCGGCCGGCCCGCCATACTGCCGGGACATGTCGCCAGCCGCATAGGGAATGACGACCACAAGGCCCGGCCGCCGAGCGGGATGCTCGGCCAGTTCTGGAGCGGCGGCTATGGCCACCGCCACGCTCGGGTTCTGCTCGACGATCCGCCAGCCGTCGGGGTGCGTGACCACCAGGGCGCGGGCCGAAATGTCAGGCTCAGCCAGCAATGCGGCCGCGCAGAACGCCGCGCCCTCCAGGGCGCTGTCGGCGCGCAGAGTAACTACGGCCGCCCCCCCTTCTAAAACCCGCCGGCGCATCCGGGTCACGAATGCCTTGGCCGTCGCGTCTCGCCCCGTGGCCAGGGCTGCGGGCGTGATGGGCGGCGCGCTCTGCTCGGCCCACCCCTCCCAGAAGCACGCCAGGCTCTCCACCCCGGGGCCCGTCAGGCCGAACCGGTCGGCCAGCCACAGGGCGACGGTCGGCTGCCGCTCAAGCCATTGCTCCAGGTCGTCAGCATCATAAACGAGAATCCGGGCCCAGGCCCCACGATCCTCCAAGGTCGCCAGCCAATCGCCCTTGCCGGTCCACTTGCGCGCAGTGAGTAGCACTAGGGTCTTGCCGGACTGCTCCTCGGCCAAGGTCTGACGCGTGCGCTTGTCGAGATCGGCCTTAGCCTTCCTGGCCGGATCGCCCTGGCAGGACAACTCCCAAACCGACGACCCGGCTGGAGTCCAGGGCGACCCGGGGCCGCACTCCACCTTGCCGTCCCAGCCGGGCCGCGAGACGCTGTCGCCGGCCGGCATATCGATGGCTGTGACTCCCTCGTCGGCCAGGATCAGGCGCCGTACGAGGGCTGGCAGCAGGCGCTGGGCTTCGGCCGTAGCCGCCCAGCGATCGATCGCGGCCGCTTCGATGCGCATGGTCCGCGTCCAGGCGGCTAGGTCGCGCGGTGGCGCGACCGCCAGGGCCCCGATCGGGGCCGGATCGACGTCATGGTCAATGATGTCGGCCTGCGGCGGATCACCTTCCTGGCTCAATACTCGACCTTCTTGTAACCTCGGCCATTGGCACCCAACGGCCTCCTCAGGCAAGAGTAATGCCAGAGCTGGACAGTGCCAATGCAAGCGGCAAGCCGAGTGCGGGCCTGCAAGGGGGGACCTTAAATGTCCGCCTTCCGGAGGTGAGCTAAAGTCAGCTGATGGCGCGGCCCGGGCCTAGCCGCTTCGGTTGGTAGGCGACCATGGTTTGATCTGTTGAGGCCTTCAACACGTGTCCTGATTAGAGGAGCTCCGGTGAAGTGCGATTTACGTGCAAACGCGTGTGGTCGTGAGCGGCCGCCAAGAACTGCTCTGACACTACCCAACCCACCCCGGGCCAGCTTTCAAGCCGCCCGGCGAGCATACAAAAACTCGATCACCGCCGCCCGGGCATGGATGTAGGTCGGGTTCTCGGCGACGGCGAGGCGATCGCGCGGCCGCGTCAGGGCCACCTCCAGCACCTGGCCGATCGAGGCGCGCGGCCCGTTGGTCATCATCACGATGCGGTCCGACAGCAGAGCCGCCTCGTCGACATCGTGGGTGACCATCAGCACGGTGTTGTTCAGCGCCGCGTGGATTTCCATGACGCTGTCCTGCAAGTGGGCGCGGGTCAGGGCGTCCAGGGCCCCGAACGGCTCGTCCAGCAGCAGCATCTTGGGCTCCATGGCCAAAGCCCGGGCGATGCCGACCCGCTGCTTCATGCCGCCCGAGATCTCGGCGGGCCGCTTGTCCAGGGCGTGGGTCATCTTGACCAGCTCCAGATTGTGCAGCGTCCAATCACGGCGCTCGGCGGCGGTCTTGGTCTTGCCGAACACCTTGTCGACCGCGAGGCTCACATTCTCGCGCACAGACAACCACGGCAGCAGCGAGTGGTTCTGGAACACCACCGCCCGGTCGGGGCCAGGCGCGTTGACCTCCTGCTTGTCGAGGATCACCGCGCCCGTCGTGATCGGAACCAAGCCGGCGACCACGTTCAGCAGGGTCGACTTGCCGCAACCCGAGTGGCCGATGATCGAGACGAACTCGCCCTTTTCGACCTTCAAATCGACGCCGGTCAGCACCTCGGAGCGGGCCGCGCCCTTGGCGAAGGTAACGCCGACGCCTTCGATGGAGAGATAGGCTTTTGCCATGGGTTGTTCCTTAGCTCGCCGCGTTGCCGCGCGAGATGACGTGACCCAGCAGGGCCACCAGGCGATCGAGGAAGAAGCCGGTCAGTCCGACCCAGGCCAGGGCCACGATGATGTCGGAGATGCGCGACGCGTTGTACTGGTCCCAGATGAAGAACCCGACGCCGACGCCGCCCAGCAGCATCTCGGAGGCGACGATGGCCAGCCAGCTCATGCCGATGCCGATCCGCATGCCCGTGAAGATGTAGGGCGTGGTGGCCGGCAGCAGGATCTTGAAGAAGTACTCGGTGGGCGACAGGCGCAGCACCTTGGCGACGTTGACGTAGTCGGTCGGGATGTTGCGCACGCCGACGGCGGTGTTGATGATGATCGGCCAGATCGAGGTGATGAAGATCACGAACAGGGCCGAGGGCTGGGCTTCGCGGAACGCGGCCAGCGAGATCGGCAGCCAGGCCAGGGGCGGCACGGTGCGCAGGACCTGGAAGATCGGGTCCAGTCCCCGGTGCGCCCAGCGGTTGGAGCCGATCAGCACGCCCAGCATGATCCCGCAGACCGCCGAGATCGAAAAACCCATGCCGACCCGCTTGAGGCTGGTCAGCACGTGCCAGAACAGGCCCTTGTCCACCCCGCCATGGTCGAAGAACGGGTGCAGGATCAGGTCCTTGGAGTCCATCCAGACGTGGACCGGCGAAGGCAAGCCGACATAGGAGCCGCCGGCCGCCACCTGCCAGACGCCGAGGATGACCAGCAGGGTCAGCAGTGGCGGGATCACCGCCGCCGCCACAGCGCCGGCCCGGCGCGCGACCTCGGCCAGGCCCGAGGTCCGGGTCTCGCCAGAGGCCGCCCCCTCACTTGATTTGGCGGCGATCACCGGGGCCGCCACGAGCTCGGCCGGCGAGAACGAGGGCTTGGGAAAGGTCATGGCCGCCCTCCTCTAGACCAGCTTCTTGATCGGCTGGCTGGCCAGGTAGGCGCCCGGATTGGCCGGGTCGAACACCTTGCCGTCGAAGAACCGCTCGACGCCGCGGCTGTCGCCGGCCGGACCCGCCTGGCCGATCGACTTGGCCGCCGCGCGCCAGATGTCCGAGCGATTGACCTTGTTGACCAGGGCCTGGGTGTTGGTCTTCTGGGGCAGCACGCCCCAGCGGATGTCCTCGGTCAGGAACCACAGGTCGTGCGACTTGAACGGGAAGCTGGCGTTGTCGGCCCAGAACTTCATACGATGCGGCGAGTTCTTCAGGCTGCGGCCGTCGCCATAGTCCACCGTGCCCTGCAGGCGGGGCAGGATGTCGCCCATCGGCACGTTGACGTACTGGCGGCCCGAGACGATCGAGCACATGGCCGGCAGGTTGGCCGCCTTGTCGCACCACATCGCCGCTTCCTGCACGGCGGCGGTGATGGCCTGGGCGGCGCGCGGATACTTGTCGACCCAGGCGGCGCGCATGCCCAGCGCCTTTTCCGGGTGGTTCATCCACAGTTCCGAGGTCAGGCAGGCGGTGTAGCCGACCCGCTGGTTGACCAGTTGGCCGTTCCACGGCTCGCCCACGCAGAAGGCGTCCTGAGTGCCGGCCTTCATGTTGGCCACCATCTGGGGCGGCGGGATGACGATGGTGGCGACATCGGTCTCGGGATTGATGCCGCCGGCCGCCAGCCAGTAGCGGACCCACAGGTCATGGGTGCCGCCCCGGAAGGTCATGGCCACCTTGGCGATGTTGCCCGAGGCCTTCAGTTGCTGGAACTTGGCCTTGGCCCCGGCGCTGTTGAGCCCGACCTTCACGGCCTTCAGGTCGTTGCCGACCGAGATCGCCTGGCCGTTCGTGTTGAGGCGGGCCAGGATGTACATCGGGGTCGGCGCGCCGCCGGTGATCGCGCCCGAGCTCATCAGATAGGGCATGGGCGACAGGATGTGGGCGCCGTCGATGCCGCCGCGCTCGGAGCCCAGCACCAGGTTGTCGCGGGTGGCGGCCCACGAGGCCTGCTTGACCACCTCCAAATCGGGCAGGCCATGCTTGGCGAACAGGCCGCGCTCCTTGGCGATGATCACCGGCGCGGAGTCGGTCAGGGCGATGAAGCCCAGCCGGGCCTTGGCCACCTCCGGTCCCGCGCCAGCGGCGTGGGCCCCGGCCGGGAACAGGGCCTTGGCGGCGGCGATGGTGGCGGCCGCGCCCACCAGGGCGTGGCGACGGGTCAGGCCGGTTTCCGACACGTCGGCGGTCTTGTCGATCTTGGTCATGAGCTGCAAATCCCGCTGGTGATCAGAGTTTGTATTCGAGGGTGAACCAGGCCTTGGTCCGCGAGGCCGGCGGCGTCGCCGTGCCCAGGGGCACGGTCTTTTCGCGCTGGAA
>FTJN01000976.1_pt2 | contig 30721 bp, 21 predicted proteins | sample 1658361 | NCBI WGS metagenome assembly FTJN01 (sample SAMEA3914819, study PRJEB12502) | metagenome | biome: forest; material: soil | place: Canada | collected 2010-06-26 | depth 0.3 m
AGCGCGTCGACGGCGCGCCCGGGCTGCATCGCCGCCGCCAGCACGCAGGCGTGCAGGATCAGGTTGGCCGCCAGGTCGCGCGGGCTGTCGGCAGCCCGGAACAGCGCCATCGCCGCGTCCATCTGCGCGGCGGCCTCCGCGGTGCGGCGCGTGGCCAGCAACGTGCGGGCGAGCGCCGCATGCGCGTTGGCCAGCAGCGGCCCGCGCGGGCGGGTCGACAGCGACTCGATGGCCGCCTCCAGCGTCCGCTGGCTCTCGTCGAAGGCGCCGAGGTCGCACAACAGGGCGCCGAAGTGCGTGTCGCAGGTGACGATCAAGGTCGGCCAGCCGGTGGCGCGCGCGCGCAGCGCCGCGGCGTCGAAGCAACGCGCGGCGCGGTCGTAGTCGCCCAGCTCGTGGATCACCGCGCCGGTCTCGAGCTGGCAGCTCACCTCCAGCCACACCAGGCCGCGCGCCTGGGCGAGTTCGCCGGCCGCCGCGAAGGCCCGGGTCGCGGCCGCCGGATTGCGGCACGACAGCGTCAGGGCGCGTGCCGCGACGAGGATGGCGTCTCGGGCGCCGGCCGCGTCGCCGCCATCGGCGGGCGCATGTTCGGGCCCCGCCCGCTCCGAGCCGGTCGCCGCCTGTTCGAACGCGATCCACGCCTGCGCGACCTCGAGCCGCTCGGCCTCCTCGGCGCGCGTGAAGCACTTGACCGCCTGGCGCAGCGCGGCCAGCGAGCGCTCGGCCTGGCCGCGGGTGCGGGCGAGGAGCGACTCCACCAGCCACGCGTCGCCTTCGGCCTGCGGATCCCACGTCGGGTTGAGGTTGGCGCGCGCGTCGACCAGGCAGCGTTCGGCCTCCACCACCTCGCCGTACAGCGCCGAGGCCTCGGCGGCGGCGAGCGCGGCCCGGGCGTGGCAGCTGGCGACGGCGTCGCCGTGCGTGCTGGAGCGCGACGCGCGCACGACCGGCATCACGTCCTGCACCAGTTGCAGCGTGCGTCCGCTGTCGCGCTGGCGCAGGTGCCAGGCCAGCGCCACCTTGGTCGCGACGACGCCTTCGCCCGGCGCAGCGCGGCGCAACACGTCTTCCAGCGCATCGATCTCGGGTTGGGACGCATGGAGGTTCATGTCGAGGCCGGGACGTCTCAGGGCGCGGCGGTGATGACGCCGGCGTCGACGGTGACGTCGACCATCTTTGCCTTCTTGAGCACGTCGGTGGTCAGCGAGAAGTTCATGCCGCCGATGTCCGCCGGAACGATGCGCGCCTTGATCACGTGCAGGCCGAACGGATCGGTCGCCGCGCTCACGGCGGCGAAGTCGACCTTCGTGAAGTCGGCCAGCGTCACGGCGACCTGCACCAGCGGCGCGGTGGAGTCCTTGGGCGCGTTGGTGCGGTCCTTCTGGAAGATGCCGGTCGACAGCACGTCGCCCGACTTCAGCGGCGCCGACACGAACAGCACCGGGTCGGCGTCCGTGCCCGCGTACGACTCGAAGTTGGTGTTGGTGCCCTTGAGCTGGAACACGCCGGTGTCGGCCGCGTAGCCGCCGTTGGCGAACGTGGTGAACGCGAGCCCCATGCCGCGCTTCAGGTTGAAGCCCACGCCGCGCGTCTGCGTGCCCGCGGGGCCCACCAGATCGAGCACCAGGCGCGTCGGCGTGGACGCGGCGTCCTTGACCAGGCGCCAGCCCGAGCTCGTCGGGTCGGTGTACGACAGGGTGGTGGGCGCCACCTTGGGCGCGACGGGCGGCGGCGGGGGCGAGGGCGGCGTCGAGTCGCCGGAGTCCCCGCCGCAGGCGGCGAGCGTGGCAGTGAAGGCGAAGGCGAGGAGAAGCTTGGTGTTCATCATGGTGTGTGTGTCCGTGTCAGACGCCGCCGTAGGCGTTCTTGAAGGCTTGCGAGATGGCCTCGACGTCGAAGCTGTCGACCCAGGTGTCGAGCACGATGCTGTGGCTCGCGTTGGCCCATTGATCCAGGCCCCAGGACAACGCGACGGCGCCCAGGTCGATGGCGTCGAACTCGTTGTCCGCGTCGGCGTCGCCGTTGACGACCCAGATCGCGCCCTCGGCGAATTCCATCGGGTCGGCGTTGCTCACCACCGTCATCGAATGGAAACCCCAGAGGTCGTCGGGCGTCCAGGTGCCGTCGGGGCCGACCTTGCCGCCCACTTCGCGGAAGCCCGGGTTGTTGAAGTCGCCGGGCATGCCGCCCAGCTTCCAGGTGACGCTGGTGTCGTCGGTGTTCTCCACGTCGGCGCTGAGGTGCACCGTGGTGTTCATCGCGACGATGGGCATGCGGGCGATCAGGCCGTCGCCGTCGGGGTTGAACAGGCTGCCGTCGGGCTGCGTGACGGCGAAGCGGATCGAGATGCGCGGCGTGTCGTCCACCCCGCCCACGTTGATCGCGGCGAACGCGCTCTTGACCGCCAGCGCCTCGGGCGAGCCGTCGCCATACAGCTCGATGGCGGCGTTGACGCCGGCCACGCGGGCCTCGGCGTACTTGTCCACCGGCGTCATCCATTCCGTCATCGCCGTGTACCAGATGCGCGCGGCCTTGTCGTTGCCGATGCCCGTCATGCCGCCGGGCAGGTACGAGCTGTAGGCCGGCGACGCCGGGTCGGTGGGCGCGCCCTGCGACAGGTAGTAGAAGAAGCGGTTCATCGGGCCGCTGGCGTAGTGCACGTCGAGGTACTCGATGCCCGAGTACCAGTAGTTCGGGCTCATGCCGTCGCTGTTCGGGTTGATCATCGAGCGCAGCGCCGTGCTGCCCACCTTGGCGCCCATCAGCCAGTCGGTGCCGGTCTCGGGAATCGTGGCATCGGCGCCGGCCGGGCGCGTGGAGTACGCCTCGACCATCGAGCCCATGAAGTCGGACGTCGACTCGTTGATGCCGCCCGACTCGCCGTCGTAGACCAGGCCCGAGGAGAACGCGGTGACGCCGTGCGTCATCTCGTGGCCGATGATGTCGATCGCCGTCAGCGAGTCGAAGCCGTTCGGGTCGGGCGCCGTCGGGCCGCCGGTGTTCGGGTCGACGCCGATGTTGCGCGTGCCGTCCGAATAGAACATGCCCATCGAGAACGTGTTCCAGAACGCGTTGTCGTAGTAGTAGCCGAACGGGCCGACGACGTGGACGTCGGAGACCAGCGAGGTGCCGAGGTTGTCGACGCCGTCGCGGCCGAACACGTTGCGGTAGAAGTCCCAGGTGACGGCCATGCCCCAGTGGGCGTCGACCGCCGCGGTCTGGCCGTTGACGCTCGTCTCGTAGCCGTACGGGTACATCACGAACTGCGTGCCGTCGCCCCAGACGTTGGTCGGGTTGTCGTCGAACCAGTGGTAGGCGGCCGTCCATGTCCAGTCGTTGCCGTCGCCCTCGTGGGTCTCGGTCATCGTCTGCAGGCCGATCACGGAGATCGGGTTGCCGTCCGGACCGTAGACCGGATTGCCGTTCGAGTCCCAGAAATAGTCGTGCAGCCAGGGGTTCCACAGCGTGCCGCGCGTCTGGTCGACCATCATGTACGTGCCGTCGGCGCGTTGCGTGGTCGACAACGGCACCGTGCCGCTGTACTGGCTGTAGCCGGTGCCCGTCACGGGAACGTCGGAGGAGGTCAGCAGCGGCGGGTTGGACGGTGCGAGCGTCTGCATGCACGAGTCCACGCGCAGGATCGCGCCGGTGCGCGCGTCGACCACGTACTTCATGTCGCGGATGCCGTCGACCGTGTTCTTGGCGAAGATCTCCACTTCCCAGGCCCACACGTACGGGTCGGTCGGCGCGACGCCGATGACGCTGTTGGCGCGGTCGAGGCGGTACTGCTTTGCGTCGGCGTTCCACGCGAACTTGACGTCGCCGCGGTACTTCGTCGGAAACACGATGAGCTCGGTCTTCGGCGGGAAGGCCTGGCCCTTGAGGCCGAGCGCCTTGCGCACGATGGCCACCGCCTGGTCCTGCGCGAGCGAGGCCGTGCCAGCCGGCTGGGGATGCGCGCCGATGCTGCTGGCGGCGATGCGGGTGCGCCCGCTCGCCTCGGCGTGCACGACGGCCTCCGCACCCCAGACACGGTGGCCCTGCCAGGTCTGCGTCGCGTGCACGATGGTCGCCTTGCGGGCGTTGACCAGCGACGTGCGGGCCACCAGCTCGGTGGTGGCGCCGGCGCGGGCGCTGGACACGGCCTGGGCCACGCGGCGGGCGTCCGGCGCGTGCAACGGGCTCGCGGCCAGGGCGCCGGCGGACAGCAGCGAGAGCGCCACGCCGAGCGCGGCGGGCCGCGGCCGGTGGGGACAGTGGGCGATGAGAAGCGCGTTGGGTTTCATGAATCCTGGCTCTGGGTTGACGAGCGGACGACATTGCTCGAGACGTGAGGCCGCCCTGCCGCGGCTCGAGGAGAACCGCAGGCATCGACTGCGGTCGTTGTCCTGATGCATGCAACGTTAAGTCGACATGCGCGTTCCCAGGCCCCCCCGCGCCGGGGGGGAATTTCGCGCCTTCGGAGCGGAAAAACCCGAACGCCGGGCGCACTCGTCTAGACAAGGTCGCGCGAGCTCGCGCACGCCCGTTTCCAACGCGAGCGGGCGCTGCTAGCCTGCACCCATGTCGTCATCGAACCCTGCCCTCGCGCCGCCGCTCGCGCCGCCGCCCGGCGCGCCCACGCTCGCGCGCGAGCCGCTCGAACACGGCACGAACTTCTGGATCGGCGACGCGGCGCTGGCCGACCCGCACGCCGTGCGCGCGCGCCTGCTCGGACAACGCCGCTGGAACCTGGGTTATCCGCACCGCGCCGAGACCTGGCCCGGCATGCGCTTTCCCGACGCGCTGGGTCCGGACGAACTGGCGCGCGTCGAGGCCTGGGTGCGCGGCGCGACCGGCTGCGAGCGCCTGTGGGTCGCGACGGCGCCCGGCGGCGCGCGCCTCGATTGCAACGTCGCCCAATCGGTGGGCGCCGGCGAGAGCGGGCCGCGGCCGCACACCGACCGCCGCGACCTGTGCCGCTATGCCGCGGTCCTCTACCTGAACCCGGACCCGCCGGCCGGCACCGGCACCAGCTTCTACCGCCTGCGCTACGCGAACGGCGCGCTCGGTGGCAACGCGTGCCCGCCGCCGCACGACAACCTCGTCCAGGCCTTGCGCGTGACGCGCCTGCCGCCCGGCGCCTGGGTCGAGGAACTGCGCGTGGACAACGTGTTCAACCGCCTCCTCCTGTACAAGGCCTCGCTGGTGCACAGCGCCACGGGTTACTTCGGCCAGGCGATGGCCGACCGGCGCCTGACGGTGGCCTTCTTCTGGATGGCCGACCGAGCACCGTCGCCGTGACGGCCCATCGAGTGATATTTGTCACGGAATCACCCGGGTTTTCTCGCGAGCGACGATCGCCGGGACGGTGTCCACTCGCGGAAGGCATGCGTCTTGCAAATCGGCAGGATGCGGCCCGCGGCGCGGCGCGCTAACCAACCGTTACCTGCCTGCATCTTCATTGACAGCATCCAGGGGCTTGACAGCCTCACAATCCGTCGGCACGTGGCGGCGACGCCCGCGGTCTTGCAGTGATGTGACGATCCCTCTTGAAAGGCGCCCGGCGCCTCCACGATCATGCCCACAGTAGCAGTCATCAATCGCAAAGGCGGAAGCGGCAAGAGCACGCTGGCCACGCAGCTGGCGGGCTGCCTCGCCAACCGCGGCCTGTCCGTGATGCTCGGCGACGTCGATCGCCAGCAATCCTCGCTCGCCTGGTTGCGCCGCCGCGCCGCCCAGCCGCTCGCCAAGGGCATAGCCATCGTCGGTTCGGCGTTCGGCACCAAGAGCGTCATCCGTCCGGCGGCCGGCATCACGCACGTCGTGCTGGACACGCCCGGCGGCCTGCAGGGCTTCGACCTCGCGCGCATCGCGATGAGCGCGGACGCGATCCTGATGCCGGTCAGCGACTCCGTGTTCGATCGCGAATCCGCGCTCGAATGCCACGCCGAGCTCATGACCCTGCCGCGCGTGATCGCGGGCCGCTGCAAGGTGGCCGTGGTCGGCATGCGCGTCGACGCCCGCACCAAGGGCGCCGCGCGCCTCGAGGCCTGGGCGCTCGAGCACGGCCTGCCCTACGTCGGTTCGCTGCGCGACTCGCAGGTCTACCGGCGTTGCGCCGAGCAGGGCCTGTCGCTGTTCGACGTGCCGGTGGCCAAGGTCGAGGCCGACCTGGCGCAATGGCGTCCCATCGTCGACTGGGTCGATGCCGCCTGGCGCGCCACCGAACGCATGGAGGCGACGTCGAAGACGGCCGTCCCGGTGTCCGCGCCGTCGATCGCGCCACAGGCCCAGGCCCGCCGCCGCACGCTGGTGCGCGCCCCGCTGCCCGTCACCAAGGCGCCGGCGTCCGAATTCCTGCCGAGCCGCCACGGCGCGCGGCCGCCGCGCGCGCAGCGCTTCGGCTGGCTGTTCACGGTGTTGCGCTCGTTCTCCTGAGCCGCAGGGCCGCCCGCGCGGCGCCTGCGCCTCGGTGCATCAGGCGCGTCGACGGCGCAACTGGATGCCGACGATCCCGACGCCGGCGAGCAGCAGCGCGAGGCTCGCGGGTTCGGGCACGGCCGACGGCGCGACCGCCACGCCGCCCAGGCGTTCGCCGTAGGCGGCCGTCTCGAGCACGTTGAACGACGTGTCGGCCGCGGTGGAGCCGGCGCCGATCATGATCGAGACCAGTTCGTCCGGGTCGGCACCCTGGCCGTGCGTGCCTTCGTTGCTGACCGTGAACGTCGTCGCGAACAGCGTGAACGAGCCGTCCGCGTTCACCTCGCCGCCGAGATCGCGCAGGCCGTCCGTGCTCACCATCCACGGCAGGCCGTCGCTGCAGGCAGCCTGGTCGAGCCTCGCGAAGCGTGTCGAAGCGCCGGTGCCCAATGCTCGGCCAAGTCTTCGCGAGCAGGGCGTACGAGCCCCTTCCGACCGGCCCGCTAATTCGCGCCTAAGACGCAAGTCGTAGAGTTCGACACCATGATCACTGTCCTCCTGCCGGCATGCGCACGGGCCCGGACTCTCCACGTTCCCCAGGAACCCCAGCCATGAACCGTATCGTCCTGCTGTTGCTCGCACTGCCATTGGCCGCCGCCGCGGCTGCGCCCGCCCTGAAGGAGGTCGCGCGCATCCACGTGCCGGGCGAGACCCGCTGGGACTACCTCACCGTCGACAGCGCCGCGCACCGCCTCTATGTGTCGCACGCGACGGTCACCGAGGTCGTCGACACCTCGACCGACAAGCTGATCGGCACCATTGCCGACACGGCCGGCGTGCACGGCATCGCGATTGCCGCCGACCTCGGCAAGGGCTTCATCAGCGACGGCCGCGCCAACGCGATCACGGTGTTCGACCTGAAGACGCTCGGGAACCTTGCCACCATCGCCGTCGGCACCAATCCCGACGCCATCCTCTACGACCCGGCGAGCCGCCGCGTGATGACTTTCAACGGCAAGTCCCAGGACGTGACGATCGTCGATGCGACGAGCGGCCAGGTCGTGGCCACGGTGCCCGTGGGCGGCAAGCCGGAGTTCGCGCAGCTCGGTGCGAACGGCCTGGTCTGGTTCAACGTCGAGGACACCAACGAGATGGCGGCGCTCGACCCGAAGGCCGGCAAGCTCGTCCGCCGCGTGCCGCTGGCGCCTTGCGACAGCCCGTCCGGCCTGGCGATCGACGACCAGCAGCGCCTCTATGCCGTGTGCGAGAACCACCAGATGGTGGTCGTCTCCAGCGACGCGAAGGTGCTGGCCCGTCCGGCGATCGGCGCCGGCCCCGACGGCGTGGCGTGGATGGACGGCGCGGCATGGAGCGCCAACGGACAGGACGGCACGATCAGCGTCGTCGAGACCACGTCGGGCCGTTTCGAGACGGTCGCCACGCTGCGCAGCGCGCCGGGCGCGCGCACGATCGCGGCAGATCCCGCGACGCATCGCCTCTACCTGCCGACCGCCGAGCTGCAGCCGGCCAGGGAAGGCGAGCGCCGGACGGGCGTGCCGGGCACGTTCTACATCCTGGTGCTCGAGAAGACGCACTGAGCGCGCGCGTCCTCGGACGCGGCGCCGACCAACCGCGTGACCGGTGTCGCGAGCGACGCCGGCCCGACCGCAACGACGGAGGCGAGAGATGCGTGTATTGCTGGTCGAGGACGATCAGATGCTGGGGAGCGCGGTGCTGCAAGCCCTTCACGACGCGTCGTACGCGGTCGACTGGGTGCAGGACGGCGCCACCGCGTCGGCCGCGCTCGACAACCATGACTACGAGCTCGTGCTGCTGGACCTGGGCCTGCCGCAGCGCGACGGCATCGACGTGCTGCGGCGGCTGCGCTCGCGCGGCGACGCGACGCCGGTGCTGGTCATCACGGCGCGCGACTCCGTCGACCAGCGCATTGAAGGCCTGGACGTCGGTGCCGACGACTACCTCGGCAAGCCCTTCGCCGTCGGCGAGCTGCTCGCGCGACTGCGTGCGCTGGCACGCCGCAGCGCGGGCGCGGCCACGTCCACGCTCAGCAACGGCGTCGTCTCGCTGGAGCTCGCCACCAAGCTGGCGGTGTCCAACGGCGTCTCCCACAGCTTGTCGCACCGGGAGTTCGCGTTGCTGCAGGCGCTGATGCTGCGCCCCGGCGCGGTCCTGTCGCGCGCGCAGCTCGAGCAATCGATCTACGGCTGGGGCGAGGAGGTGGAGAGCAACGCCGTCGACGTGATCATCCATGGCCTGCGCCGCAAGCTGGGAGCCGATCGCATCCGCAACGTGCGCGGGCTGGGCTGGCGCGTCGAGCGCGCCGACGCCGCCAGGGTCGCCTCATGAACCATTCGTTGCGCAGGCGGCTTTTCCTGTGGCTGTCGGTGGCCATCGTCGTGATGAGCGCGGCCACGGCCGCCCTCACGTTCAAGATGAATTTCGACGACGCCAACGACCTGCAGGACACCCAACTGCGCCAGGTCGCGGCGGCGCTCGCCACGCAGCCGCTGACCGCACGCGATGCGCACTTCCGTCCCCGCGACAGCGAGGACGCCGAGACGCATTTCGTCATTCGCGTGCTGGGGAGCGGCAACGTCGACCCCGATCCGTGGATCGACGTCGAGCTGCCCGCCACGCTGCACGACGGCCTGCAGTCGCTCCAGCCCGGCCGGGTGCAGTGGCGGGTGATGGTGGCGCGCAATGCGGGCGGCCAGCGCTTCGGCGTCGCGCAGCGCCAGCGGGTCCGCGACGAGGTGGCGCGCGACAGCGCGGTGGTGGCCTTCGTGCCGACGCTCGTGCTGGTGCCGTTGCTCCTGTTGATCGTCCACCTGTTGTTGCGCCAGGGTTTCGCGCCGCTCGCCCGCGTCTCGCGCGAGGTCGACCAGGGCGACGGCAGTTCGCTGAAGGCGCTCGACTCCGAGGGCGTTCCCGGCGAGGTCCTTCCGCTCGTGCAGGCGGTCAATCGCTTGCTGACACGCCTGGGCGGCGTGCTCGACCAGCAACGCCGCATGGTGGCCGACGCGGCGCACGAGCTGCGCACGCCCGTCGCGGCGGCGCGCGTGCAGGCCGACAACCTGGCGCATGCGGACCTGTCGGCCGACGCACGCGTGCGCCTCGAATCGCTGCAGCGCGGGCTCGCGCGCATCTCGGAGCTGGTCGACCAGTTGCTGAACTTCGCGCGCGTGCAGGGCGCGACCGTCGTCGACGAGCCGATCGCGCTCGACGCCGTGATCCGCACGGCCATCGAGGAGACGCTCACGCTCGCCGAGTCGCGCGAGATCGACCTGGGCTGCATCCGGCTGGATCGCGCCCAGGTGCGCGGCGATCGCTCGCACGCGCATGCGCTGATCCGCAACGTGATCGACAACGCGGTGCGCTACACGCCCATCGGCGGATGGGTGGACGTGAGCCTCGTGATCGAGGACGACGAGGCCGTGGTGGCGGTCGAGGACACCGGCAGCGGCATTCCCGTCGACCTGCGCGATCGCGTCTTCGAGCCCTTCTACCGCATCCTCGGCAACCACCAGACCGGCAACGGCCTGGGCCTGGCGATCGTGCGCAGCGCGGCGCAGGCGCTCGGCGGCCACGTCGAACTCACCAGTCGCCTCGACGGCCAGCCCGGCCTGCGCGTCGTCTACCGCCAGAAACTCGCATGAAAAGAATCGCGCTGCTCGCGTCCGCGCTGCTCGCGGGCTGCGCCACCTATCGCCCGCTCGCGCTGCCCACCGACGACGCGCTGGCGCACGACGTCGCGCGGCTCAGCGTCGACGCCGACCGGATGCCGGACGCCGAACTCGCCTCGCACCGCTTCGATCCGACCGACGGACTCGACATCACCGAAGTCGCGATGCTGGCCGTCGCCAACAACCCCGAGCTTCGCCTCGCGCGGGCCGACGCGGGCGTCACGCGCGCGCAGGCCTTCTCGGCCGGCCTGCTGCCCGACCCGCAACTGGCGTTGAGCCGCGAGACCGTGTTGGGCTCGCCCGCCGGCGCGACGGTGGCGTTCACGGCCGGACTGACGGTGGACATCGCCGCGCTGCTGGCGCGCTCGTCCGCGCGCGCGGCCGCCGACGCGGACTCGCGCAAGTCCCGCCTCGACCTGCTGTGGCAGGAGTGGCAGACCGTCGCCAAGGCGCGCCTGCTGTTCGTCAAGCTCGACGCGCTCGCTCGCTCGCAGGCCGTGCTGGACCGGCAGCGCACGCTGTTGCGCCAGCGGCTCGACGCCGCCACGCGGGCCGTCGAACGCGGCCTGGTCAGCAACGACGCCGCGACGCCGCAGCTCACCGCCTACGAGGACGCCGATCGCCAGTGGAACGACCAGGAGCGCCAACGCAACCAGGCGCGGCACGACCTGGACGCGCTGCTGGGCGTCGCGCCCGGCGTCGCGCTGGCGCTGGCAGGGCCGGCGGACGTCGGGACGATGGACGCCGACCAGGTGCGCGCCGCGATCGCCGAGTCGCCGCGGCGCCGGCCCGACCTGCTGGCCCTGCAGGCCGGCTTCGAGGCGCAGGACGACCGCTACCGGGGCGCGTTGCGGGCGCAGTTCCCTGCGATCACCGTCGGGCCGACCCGCGCGCGCGACACCAGCGACGTCGACACCGCGGGCTTCTCGCTGGGCATCACGCTGCCGCTGTTCAACCGCAACCGCGGCAACATCGCCATCGAATCGGCCACGCGCGACAAGCTGCGCATCGACTACCAGCAGCGGCTCGACGCCACGGCCGTCGAATCGCATCGCCTGCTCGACGAGCAGTCCATCCTGCGGCGCCAGCTCGCCGGGATCGACGCGTCGCTGCCGGCCCTGGCGCTGGCGGCCGAGCGCGCCGGCCAGGCCTACGCGGCCAGCCACATCGACGCGCTCACGCTGACCAATGTCGAAGGCGCGCTGCTCGCGCGCCGGCTGGAGCGCATCGCCGCGCAACAGGCGCTGCAGGAACAGGCCATCGCGTTGCAGGCGCTGCTGGGCACCCATCTCAACCTGCCGGAAGCCGCCGACCGCGCGGCCGGCGCCAACCCGGGCTAGCGGACCTCATGAAACCTTCCATCGCCTGGGGGCTGGGCGCCCTCGTCATCGCGGCCGTCAGCCTGAGCGTCTGGGGCAAGCATCGCGCACCCGCCGACGTGCCCGCCGGGGCGGCCGCTCCGGTGGCCACGATCAGGAGCGAGTTGCCGCGCGTGCAGCGCGTCGCGGAGACGCTGGCCGCGGTGGGCGACGTCAACGCGGGCCAGGCCAGTGGCCTCAGCTTCCCGCGCGCAGGCCAGGTCACCCAACTGAGCGTGGTCGTGGGCGACAGGTTCGCCAAGGGCGCGGTGCTGGCCACGCTCGCGCCGGATCCGGCCGTCAAGCAGGCGTACCAGGCCGCCGTCGATGCGGTGGCCCTCGCGCAGCGCGAACGCGAACGCCAGGAGGAATTGCTCGCCTCGCACCTGGCGACGCGATCGCAGGCCGACGCCGCCGAGAAGGCCCTGCTCGATGCGCAAGGCGCGTTGAAGGCGCTCGACGAACAGGGCGGCGGTCGCGGCGCGAGCCGGTTGGTCGCGCCGTTCGACGGCGTCGTCACCACCGTCTCCGTCATGCAGGGCGACCGCGTGCAGGCCGGCGCGCCGGTGCTGCAGGTCGGTCGCGTCGACGTGCTGCGCGTGCTGATCGGCATCGAGCCGTCGGATCGCGTCCGCGTGCATGCGGGCACCCGCGTGACCGTCTGGCCCGTGGTCGGGCCCGCGGTCGAGTCCAGGCCCATCGAGCTCGCGCTGTCCGAGGTGCAGGACGCGGTCGATCCGAAGACGCAGCTGGTCAACGCCGTCGCGACGCTGCCGCGCGCCGTCGCGGCCCAGGTCGCGCCGGGGATGAAGGTGCGGGCGCAGTTGCAGGTGGGCTCGATCTCCGCCGTCGCGGTGCCGCGCAACGCGGTGCTCAACGACGAGAAGGGCGACTACGTGTTCCAGGTCGCGGCCGGCAAGGCGCATCGCGTGGCCGTCACGAAGACGCTGGACAACGGCACGCTGACGGCGATAGCCGGCCTCCAGGACATGAAGCTGCCGGTGGTCACCGAAGGCAACTACGAGCTCGAGGACGGCATGGCCGTCAAGGACGCGGCGAAATGACGTTCAACGCCTGGGCTGAGCAGCATCGCCGATCGCTGCTGTTCCTGCTGGCCGTCGCCGCCGTCGTCGGCGCGGTCGTCACCTTCAGCCTGCCGTCGTCGCTGTTTCCGACCGTCGACTTCCCGCGCGTCGTCGTCTCGCTCGACGCCGGCGACCGCCCCGCCGAGCAGATGGAAGCCATGGTCACCCGCCCGATGGAGCAGGCCATCCGCCGGGTGCCCGGCGTCAGCGGCGTGCGCTCCACCACCAGCCGCGGGTCGGCGGAGATCTCGGTGAGCTTCGGCTGGGGCACCGACATGGCCTCGGCCACGCTGCAGGTCAATGCGGCCACGGCCCAGATCGTGCCCCAGTTGCCTCCCGGTACGCAGGTCGGCACGCGGCGCATGGATCCGACGGTGTTTCCGATCGTCGCGTACAGCCTGACGTCGAAGACGCTGTCGCCTGCCACGCTGCGCTCGGTGGCCGACTACCAGATCGCGCCGACGCTGGCCGGCATCGCCGGCGTCGCGCGCGCCGAGCCGATCGGCGGCGCGGTGGACGAGTTCCACGCCGTCGTCGATCCGGCCCGCCTGCAGGCGCTGGGCTTGACCATCGACGACGTATCGAAAGCGCTGGCCGCCACCAACGTCATCACCGCCGCCGGCAAGATCGAGGATCGCTACAAGCTGCTGCTGGTTCTCAGCGATGCCTCGCTGCAGACCGCCGACGACGTCGGCCAGACCGTCGTCGCCCGTGGCGGCACGGGCCTCGTGCGGCTGCGCGACGTGGCCACGATCGCTCGCGCGTCGGTACCGGAATGGATCCGGGTGACGGCCGACGGCCAGGACGCGGTGCTGATCTCGATCTACCAGCAGCCCGGCAGCAACAGCGTGCAGATCGCCGCCGACGTCCGCGCCAAGCTCGCCGAGCTGCAGCCGCAATTGCCGCCTGGCGTCACCGTCGCGAGCTGGTACGACCAGAGCGACCTCGTGGTGGCCTCGGCCGCCAGCGTCCGGGACGCCATCCTGATCGGCGCGCTGCTGGCCGCGGGCGTGCTGCTGGTCTTCCTGCGCAGCCTCAAGGTGACGCTGATCGCCGTGGTGGTGGTGCCGACCGTGCTGGCCGTCACGGTGCTGCTGCTGTCGCTGCTGAACATGAGCTTCAACGTGATGACGCTGGGCGGCATGGCGGCGGCGGTGGGCCTGATCATCGACGACGCGATCGTGATGACCGAGCACATCGTCCGGCGTCTGCGCGAACGGCGGGCGGCGGGCCCGGCGGGCGAGACGGTGCGCCGCGCGGCCACGGAATTCCTGCGCCCGCTCGCGGGCTCCAGCGCCGCGACGCTGGTGATCTTCGCGCCGCTGGCCTTCCTCACCGGCGTGACGGGGGCGTTCTTCAAGGCGCTGTCGATCACGATGGCCGGCGGCCTGGCCATCTCGTTCGTGGTCACCGCGGTGGGCGTGCCCTTGCTGGCCGTTGCCTTCCTCGGCGAGAAGGACGCCGCCCACGAGGAGGGCGGGCGCTTCGCGCAGGCGCTGCAGCACGGCTACGGTCGCGCGATGACGCGGCTGCTGGCCCGGCCGGCCTGGGTCTTCGCGGCGGTGCTGCCGCTCGTGTTGCTGGGCGGGTTCGCGTTCACGCAGGTCGGCTCGGGCTTCATGCCGGCGATCGACGAGGGCGGCTTCGTGCTGGACTATCGCAGCGCGCCGGGCACCGCGCTGTCGGAGACCGACCGGTTGCTCAAGCAGGTGGAGAAGATCATCCTGGAAACGCCCGACGTGCGCACGTTCTCGCGCCGCACCGGCACCGGCCTGGGTGGCGGCCTCAGCGAGGCCAACTCCGGCGACTTCTTCATCCGGCTGAAGGCGACGGGCCGCCGGCCGGTCGACGACGTGATGAGCGAGATCCGCGGCAAGGTCGAATCGCAGGTGCCGGGCCTGTCGGTGGAGATGGCGCAGTTGATGGAAGACCTGATCGGCGACCTCACCGCCGTGCCGCAGCCGGTGGAGGTCAAGCTGTTCTCCGACAACCCCGCTCGGCTCGCGGCGCTGGCCACCGACGTCGCCGACCGGATCGGCAAGGTGCCCGGCGTGGTGGACGTGCGCAACGGCATCAACCCGGCCGGCGACGCCCTGGTGATCCGCGTGGATCGCGCCAAGGCGGCGCTGGAGGGCGTCGATCCGGCGACGGTGGCGCAGTCGGCCACCGACGGCCTCACCGGCAACGTCGCCACGCAGATGCTGGTGGGCGTCAGGACCGTGGGCGTGCGCGTGGTGGTGCCCGCCGGCCTGCGGCGCAACGCGGCCGACGTGTCCGCGCTGACTATCCGCGCGCCCGACGGCCACCTGTTCCCGCTCGGCCGCATCGCTGCCATCGAGACCGTGACCGGGCAGCCGGAGATCGGCAAGGAAGATCTGAAGCGCATGATCGCGGTGACTGCGCGCATCGAGGGCCGCGACCTGGGCTCGGTGATGACCGATGTCAAGAAGGCCCTGGGCGCCGCCGGTGCCGTGCCCGCGGGCGTGCACGTCGAATACGGCGGCCTGTACGCGCAGCAGCAGATCGCGTTCAGCGGCCTGCTGAAGGTCTTCGCCGCCGCGGCCGCGCTGGTCTTCATCCTGCTGCTGTTCATCTACGAGCGTTTCTCGGTGGCGATCGCCATCGTCGCCACCTCGCTGCTGTCGGTCTCGGCCGTGTTCATCGGCCTGTGGCTGACGGGCATCGAGCTCAACATCACGGCCATGATGGGCATGACGATGGTCATCGGCATCGTCACCGAGGTGGGCATCTTCTACTTCTCCGAGCAGCGCGAGGTGGCGGAAGGCCGCTCGCTGCACGACTCGCTGGTGCTGGCCGGCCAGAACCGGATGCGCCCGATCGCGATGACCACGATCGCGGCCATCCTCACCCTGCTGCCGCTCGCTTTCGCGATCGGCCAGGGCTCCGAGATGCAGCAACCCCTGGCCGTGGCCATCATCTCGGGCCTGGTCGTGCAGTTGCCGCTGGTGCTGCTCGCGATGCCGGCCTTCCATGCGCTGATGCGGCGCGAGCGCGCGCCGCCGGAGGACGCCGCGGGCTCGGCGCTTGCCGCAGCCTGAGGCATGAACCTGGGCCCCTTCAGCTGGTTGACCGACGAGAAGGCCTTGATGGCCCTGCTCGCCGCGCACGAACTGCAAGGCCTGCTGCTCGTCGCCGCCGTGATCTTCTGCGAGACGGGCCTGGTGCTGCTGCCCTTCCTGCCGGGCGACTCGGTCCTGTTCGCGCTCGGCGCGTTCGCCGCGCTGAACGGACGTTCGCCGCTGGTTGCGCTGGCGGCGATCGTCGTGGCGGCCATCGCGGGCGACAGCGTCAACTTCCTCGTCGGCCGATCGCGCGCAGGCCAGTGGATTGTCCACAAGGGCTGGATCAGCGACGCCAACATGAAGCGCACGAAGGACTACTTCGCGCGCTTCGGTGCCTCCACGGTCACGATCGGCCGCTTCGTGCCCATCGTGCGGACGATCGCGCCCTTCGTGGCCGGACTCACCGGCATGGACCTGCGCCGCTTCCTCGTCTTCAACATCGCGGGCGGCCTCGCGTGGTCCGCCACGATGATCCTCGGTGGTTTCTGGCTCGGGCGCATCGCCTGGGTGCGCGACCACCTGTCGATGCTGTCGCTCGCGATCGTGGCGGTGTCGGTGATTCCGGTGGGCGTGCAGCGGCTGCGGGTTCGCGCCACCACACGCCAGCCGCATCAGAACTTGTAGCGCGCCCCGACGGCCATCTCCGTCTCGTTGTTGAACGCGTGGCCGGCGCCGAACTGGTTGCCGTTGCCTTGCGCGTCGCCGATCACCCAGCCGCCGTCGACCTTGAAGTGGTCGGCCGCCACGTAGACGTCGAACTGGCGGTCGACGTGGTACATCCACGAGGCGTAGATCGCCTTCTTCGAGCCGTCGGCCACCGAGGCGACGCCCGCCGTGCTGCCGAACGGATTGAGGATGCTGCCGCCGCCGCCGAAGCCGGCGTGGCGACCCTTCATCTCGTTGAAGCCCAGCGCGACCTCGTTGTCGGGCGTCGGCAGCAGGCTCATCGACACCGTCCACGAGTTGTCGGTGCGCGTGCCGGCGCTGTTGCCCAGGCCTTGCTCGGCCGTGTAGTGCACGAAGCCGCCGTTGACGCGGACGATTCCAAGGCGGTAGTTGCCGCCGACCAGCGTGGACTGGTGGATCAGGTCGTTGACGTTGGCGCGGTCGTAGGACAGGTTCGCGCTGAGCAGGCCGGGGCCGACCTCCAGCGCGTTCAAGGCGATCGACGCCTCCTGGGTCTGGCCCTTCTTGAAGTCGCCCGGCGTCGATCCGCCGTTGCCGACGTCGCCGCTGCCGCCCGCGCCCTGCGAGCCGAAGGCCCAGCCCAGGCCCGCCACCACGTGCTCGCCGAACTTCTTCTTCCACGCGATCGAGCTGTTCATGCGCGTGCCGTTGGCCGAGCCCGAATAGAAGATGAACTGCTTGAAGTTGTTCACGTTGGAGTAGCCGCCTTCCTTGAGCGAGACGTCGGCGCCGCCGTAGGGGTCGCCCCAGCTCGCCGTGAAGTCGCGCGTCAGCGTGTTCTGGCGTCCCACCGTGACCTTGCCCAGGTCGTCGCTGTAGAGGCCCATCCACGCGTCGCGATTGAAGAACACGTCGGAGGTGTCCATGTCGCCGGTGGGCAGCTCGAACTCGGTCTCGAGCTTGGAGATCACCTTCAGTCCGGGCAGGCCGATCTGGTCTCCGATGGCCAGCGCGTGGTCGGCGTCGAAGCCCAGGCGGTTGCCGCTGAACCAGGCCACCTGGAAGCCGGTGGCGGAGCCGCCGCCCGCCGTCTGATGGTTGGCGTGGCTGCCGGTCGCCTCGATCAGGCCGTACATGTGCAGGCTGGTGTTGCCGTTGTCGTAGAGCGCGACGCCCGCCGGCGCGTCGACGATCCTGGCGCCGTTCTGGTCGGTCAGCAGCGCCTTCGCGACCACCGGCGCCTTGGCCGGCGCGGCGGCCTGCTGGCTCGTCACCGCGTTGAGCCGGGCCTCCAGTGCGTCGAGGCGCGCCTTCTGCGCCGCCTCGGCGGCCTTCTGCGCGGCGATCTCCGCCTTCAGGTCGTCGATCTCTCCCGCGAACACGGGCTGGCACAGCGCGAGCACGGCCAGCGCGCTTGCGCGCATTGCAAACTTCTTCATGTCATGTCTCCAGGGGTTGTCGCCCCACGCCGGGGGCTCGGTGTTGTCTGGCGGAAATTCCAGATCCTTGAAATCACTTCGGGGGCACGAAGCCCGCGGCCTTGTAGACCGCATCGATCGTCGGCTGGCCGACGCGCGACGCCATCTCCTGGTGGACCGGCATCAGCGCCCGCTTCCACTCGTTGATCTCCGCCGCGGTGGGCGTGTAGACCGTGGTCTTGCCGCTGGCCTTGATCTTGTCCAGCGCCATCGCGTTCTCCGTCGCGGCGAGCGCGTTGGCGTAGGTCGTCGCGTCCTTGACGCAGCCGTCGAGGATGGTGCGGATGTCTTCCGGCAACCCGTCCCAGAACCTCTTGTTGACGATCACCGCGTAGGCCAGGTGGCCGTGGTACGAGAGCGTCATGTGCTTCTGCACCTCGTAGATCTTCTGCGTGTAGAAGTTGGACGGCACGCCCTCGGTGCCGTCGACCACGCCCGACTGCAGCGCCTGGTACAGCTCCGAGAAGGCCATCACTTGCGGGATCGCGCCGAGCGCGCGCATCTGGGCGTCGAGCACCTTCGAAGACTGGATGCGCATCTTCAGGCCCTTGAAGTCGGCCACCGAGTGCAGCGGCCGGTTGGCGCTCATGATGTGGAAGCCGTTGTCCCAGTACGCCATGCCGCGGATGCCCTTGGGCTCGAGCTTGCGGAACAGGTCGGCGCCGACGGGCCCGTCGGTGACGGCCTTGAAGGCGGCCTGGTCCTTGAAGATGAACGGCAGGTCGAAGACCTCGAATTCCTTGACGCCCAGCGGCCCGAACTTGGCGAGCGACGGTGCGAGCATCTGCACGGAGCCGAGCTGCAAGGCCTCCATCTCCTCCTTGTCCTTGTACAGCTGGCTGTTCGGGTACACCTCCACCTTCACGCGCCCCTTCGTGCGCTCCTCGGCGAGCTCCTTGAAGCGCTGCGCACCGTTGCCCTTGGGCGTGTCGGGCGCGACCACGTGGCTGAACTTGATGACGATGGGGCCGCCCTGCGCGAGAGCGGGTCGCACGCCCGATCCGGCCAGTGCGGCGGCTGCCGCGAGCAACGCCGCGCGGCGCGAAATGACGTTTTTCATGAGGATCTGTCTCCGGTTTCGCGGGCCTGGACGTCATGGCGTCCACCCGTCTGCCGCCGAGGCTACGAGCCCCCACCCTTCCATTAGCTTTCAGCAGAATTAGGCGAGGGAAATCACGTAGTCGCCCATACAACGTCGCTCACGCGACGCGTGCGGCGACGCGCAAGCGCTCGTAGTATTCGAGGCGGAGACAGACCCACAAGACCGATTGGCGGCACGCCATGAGAGACGACGAGATCACCTTGCGATCGACACTCGCGCGCGCGCTGGCGGCGGCCGCGTGCGCGCTCGCGTGCGTGACGCCCGCGCGCGGCGCGCCCATCCAGCTGATGGTGGGCGGCATCGAGAAGCAGATCTACCTGCCCGCGGCGCTCGCGGATCGCCTCGGCTACTTCAAGGAGCAAGGCCTCGACGTGCAGGTGCTCAGCGACACGTCCGGCGGCCATGCCGAGGACGGCCTGCTCACCGGCAGCGTGCAAGGCGTCGTCGGGTTCTACGACCACACGATCGACCTGCAGGCCAAGGGCAAGTTCGTGCAGGCCGTCGTGCAGTTCAGCCAGGCGCCGGGCGAGGCCGTGGTGGTGGCGGCGCGCCAGGCCGACGTCATCCGCACGCCCGCCGACTTTCGCGGCCACACGCTGGGCGTGACGGGCCTGGGCTCGTCGACGCATCTGCTGATGCTGTACCTCGTCGCGCAGCACGGCCTGAAGAAGGGCGAGGTGACGGTCTCGGGCGCCGGCTCGGGCGACGCGTTCGCCGCGGCCTTGCGCGAAGGCCGCATCGACGTGGGCATGACGACGGAGCCCACGGTGTCGCGCCTGCTCAAGTCCGGCGACGCCCGGCTGCTGGTGGACCTGCGCACGCCGGCGCAGGCCGCCAGCGAGCTGGGCGGCCTCTATCCGGCGGCTTGCCTGTACATGTCGGCGCCGTGGATCGCCACCCACCGCGACGAGGTGCAGCGGCTGGTCAACGCGCTCGTGAAGTCGCTGCGCTTCATCGCCACGCACAGCGCCCAGGAGATCGCGGCGCAGTTGCCTGCCGACTACATGGCGGGCGATCGCGCGCTGTACGTGAGCACGCTGCAACAGAGCAAATCGATGTTCACCGCCGACGGCGTGATGCCCGCGAGCGGCCCGGCCAACGTCCTGCGCGTGATGCGCGCGGCCGAGCGCACGGTGGTGGGCAAGCCGATCGACCTGTCGCGCACGTTCACCACCGAGTTCGCCCAGGCCGCGCGCTGAGGGCGCCATGCGAATCCTCCTGGTCGAAGACAACAAGGTGCTGGCCGACTGGCTCTCGCGCACGTTGCGCAAGCAGCTGTACGCGGTGGACTGGGTCGAGAACGGCGCCGACGCCGACTTCGTGCTGCGCACCGAGGCCTACGACCTCGTGCTGCTCGACCTCGCATTGCCCAGGCTCGGCGGCCACGAGGTGCTGCGGCGCCTGCGCGAGCGCGGCAACGCGACGCCCGTGCTGGTGCTCACCGCCGACAACTCCACGCGCAGCCGCGTCACCGAGCTCGATCACGGCGCCGACGACTACGTCGCCAAGCCGTTCGACGTCGAGGAGCTGGAGGCCCGCATCCGCGTGCTGCTGCGGCGCTCGGCGCACGTCTCCAATCCGCAGATCGCGTGCGGCGACCTCGTCTACCTGGGCGGCAGCCGCGAGTTCACGCTGGCCGGCAAGCCGTTGACGCTGACGCCGCGCGAACGCACGGTGCTGGAAGTGCTGATCCTGAAGGTCGGCGCCACCGTGTCGAAGGCGACGCTGGGACAGAGCCTGCCCTCGGTGGAGGACGGCGTGTCGGCCGACGCGATCGAGATCTACGTGCACCGGCTGCGCAAGAAGCTCGAGGGCAGCGACGCCACCATCGTCACGCTGCGCGGGCTCGGCTACCTGTTGCGGCCAGTGCACCATGGAACATAGCCTGCGCGGCCGGCTGCTGGCCTGGGTGATGCTGCCGCTGGCCGGCGCCGTGGTGCTGGCCGGCGCGGTGAGCCGCCAGAACGCCGAGGCGACGGCGGCCGTCGTGCAGGATCGCCTGCTGCTGGGCTCGGCACGCATCGTCGCCGAGCAGCTGCGCTTCGAGGACGGCAGCATCCAGGATCCGATCCCGCCGGCGGCGCTGGAGCTGTTCCAGTCGAGCGACATCGACCACGTCTACTACCGCGTCATCACCAGCGACGGCCGCACTGTCACCGGCTACCCGGAGTTCCAGTCGTCGGGGGCGAAGCTGCAGCCCGAGACGGCGCAGTTCTTCGACGCCAGCGTTCGCGGCCAGGCCGTGCGCGCGGTGGTCTACCTGCAGCCGGTGCTCACCGAGACGGGCATCCAGCCGGTGCGCGTGCAGATCGCGCAGACGCTGCAAGGGCGCTCGGCGCTGGCCAAGAGCCTGTGGATGCAGGCGATGGTGCAGCAGCTCGCCACCTTCGCGCTGGTGGCGCTGCTGGTGTGGGTGGGGCTGCGCAACTGCCTGAAGCCGCTGCTGCGCCTGCGCGACGCCGTGCTCGCGCGCCGGCCCGGCTCGCTGCACGCCCTCGAGATCGAGGCGGTGCCCGTGGAGCTGAGTCCGCTGGTGGATGCCATCAACGAATACGCGATGCGCCTCGAGCGGCACACCAGCGTGCAGCAGTCCTTCATCCAGAACGCCGCGCACCAGTTGCGCACGCCGCTGACGCTGCTGACCACGCAGGTGAGCTACGCGGTGCGCGCCGCCGATCCGGCGGGGCGATCGGAGTCGCTGTCGGCGATCCGGCAGACGGTGCAGCAGTCGGTGCGGCTCGTGAACCAGTTGCTGACCCTGTCCAGCGCGGAGGTGCACGGGCCGGGCGAGCTGCACGGCGAGCAGGGCCAGCTCGACGACGTGGTGCGCGGCGTGCTCGTGGACATGGCGGGCCGCGCGCAGAGCAAGCGCATCGACCTGGGCTTCGAGGCCGCCGCCGTCGACGTGGGCGTGCGCGGCCACGCGGTGACCCTGCGCGAGATCGTGATGAACCTCGTGGACAACGCCATCCGCTACACCCAGCCCGGCGGCATCGTCACCACGCGCATCGACGTCGCCGCCGACACAGCCACGCTCATCGTCGAGGACAACGGCCCCGGCATCCCCGAGTCCGAGCGGGAGCGCGTGCTCGAACGCTTCTACCGCATCGACGACCGCGACTCCGACGGTTGCGGCCTGGGCCTGGCGATCGTCAAGGAGTTCGCGTCGCAACTGGGCGCGAGGCTCACCCTGCGCACGGCGGACGCAGGCGTCGGCTTGGCGGTGGAGGTGGTGTTCGTGCGCTCGCCCGTGCCTTCGGCTGCGGGTTGACGCCCGCCGCATCGGCGCCCCGCGCCGCCAGGTCAGTCGAGCACGAAGCGCGCCACCACCACGTGCAGGCGGTCGCCCTGCTCCTTGAGGCTCTCGGCGGCCGCGGCGCTCTGCTCGACCAGCGCCGCGTTCTGCTGCGTCATCTGGTCGAGGTCGTTGACGGCGACGCTGATCTGCTCGATGCCGTCCGTCTGTGCGCCGGCCGCCGCCGCGATCTCGCCGATGACGTCGTTGACGCCGCGCACCGCGCGCACGATCTCGGTCATCGTCGAGCCCGCATCCTGGACCAGCGTGGCGCCGGCCGCGATCTTGTCGACCGAGGTCTCGATCAGCGACTTGATCTCCTTGGCCGCGGCGGCCGAGCGATGCGCGAGCGCACGGACCTCGGCCGCGACCACGGCGAAGCCGCGCCCCTGCTCGCCCGCGCGAGCCGCCTCGACCGCGGCGTTCAAGGCGAGGATGTTGGTCTGGAACGCGATGCCGTCGATGACGGCGATGATGTCGACGATCTTGCGCGACGCGCCGCTGATCTCGTCCATCGTGCGCACGACGCCCTGCACCGTCTCGCCGCCGCGCACCGCGATGTCTGACGCGCTGCTCGCCAGCCGCGTGGCCTGGCGGGCCGACTCGGTGTTGTGGCGGATGTTCTCGGCCATCTGCTGGATGGCCGACACGGTGAAGTGCAGGCTGCTGGACTGCTTCTCCGTGCGCACCGACAGGTCGTGGTTGCCGGTCGCGATCTCGGCCGAGGCGGTCGCCACGGAGTCGACCCCCTGGCGCACGGTGCCCACCAGGTCGCGCAGGCCCGACTGCATCTCGCCCAGGGCGGCCAGCAGCCGGCCCGCCTCGTCGGCGCCGCCGCTCGGGATGCTGCACGTCAGGTCCCCTCGCGCCACGTCGCGCGCGCTGCGCGAAGCCACCGTCAGCGAACCCGCGATCCGGCGTGCGACCGCCAGCGCCAGCGCCAGTCCCAGCACGACGCTCAGGGCGACCGCGGCGCAGATCACGTTGCGCGTGCGGGACGCGGCGCTCTCCGCCGATCGGACCAGCGCGTCGGCGTTGCGATCGTTGAGCTTGAGCAGCGTGTTCAGGCTGTCGCTCATGGCGTCGAAGAGCTTGCGGTAGTCGCCTTCCATCGCCTTGATGCCGAAGTCGCCCGACAGCGAGAGCACCTTCTCGTTGCCCTGCAGGTAGCTCGCCCACTGGCGCGCGAACGTCTCGACGGCGGTGCGCTCGTCGCCGTCGGTCGCCCCGGCCCGGAACTTCGCGCTCGTCGCCGCGAGCGTGCTGGCGAGTTCGGTGACATGGGCCTTGAGCCGCTTCTGGTCGTCCTCCGAGTCGGACACCATGTGCGCGTACTGGGTCGCGCGCATCTCCAGCACGGTCGCCCGCAACGCGCCGAGCATGCGCACGCGCGGCAGCGCATCCGCCGCCACGACCCGCACCTGGCTGCTGACGTGCTCCAGCTCGACCACCGCGAGTGCGCCGACCATGATCATCAAGGCGAGCACCAGCGCCAGGACGGCCAGCATCTTCGTCCCGATCCGCAGATCGTCGAACCACTTCCACATGGAATTCTCCTGGGCGGTGCCCGCTCGGCACGCTGATGGATGCGCAGGAATTGCGCGATGTCGCCAACCATATCGGCAGGCGGCGGGCGGCACTTGAAGCGGACGGGGTCGCGGTTGCAAAGGAAGTCACGCCCTCCGGCCTGCTTGCGTGAGCCCGTCGATCGGCGCCAGGCCAGCAACGCGCTCGGGTTTGTTTCTATTAGTTCGCTGCCCGCACCCACCTAGGATTTTTCGTCGACCGAGCGCGGCGCAGGGCACGAGCGCGCCGTGCGCCGCCTCTCACACGCAAGGGACCTCCCCCCATGAGCATTTCACCTGAGCTGCGGCGCCGCGACCTGCTCGCCGCCGCCTCGATCCTGCCGTTGAGTTCGCTGCCTGCGGCCGCGACGAGCGCCACCGCGGCCTCGGCAGCGGCGGCCGGCGGCGGCCGCCGGATCGAGCTGGACCTGGCGCGCGCGCAGCAGCCGCTGGACCGTTTCTTCAACGACTGCGTCGGATCCGACTACCCAGGCACGCTCTACCGCCCGGACACCCTCGCCCAGCTCAAGATCGCGGTGGACGAGCTGGGCTTCCGGCGGCTGCGCTTCCACGCGATCTTCCACGACACGCTCAAGACGGTCAGCCGCGATTCCCAGGGCCGCCTCGTGTTCGACTTCGACGGCATCGACCGGCTCTACGACGCGTTGCTGGAGCGCCGCATCCGGCCGCTCGTCGAGCTGGGCTTCACGCCGAAGGCGTTGGCCACGTCCGACAGCAAGATCTTCTACTGGGCGGGCAACACCTCGCATCCGTTGGCCGACGACTGGGTGGCGCTGGTCGACGCCTTCGTTCGCCACCTGCTGCAGCGGTATGGCGCCGACGAAGTTCGCCAGTGGCAGTTCGAGGTCTGGAACGAACCCAACCTGGACGGCTTCTGGGAGCACGCCGACCAGCAGGCCTACTTCGATCTCTACACCCGCAGCGCCAAGGCGATCAAGGCGATCGATCCGGCGCTGAAGGTCGGCGGGCCGTCGACGGCCGGAGCCGCCTGGGTGCCCGAATTCCTGGCGCATGCCCAGGCCACCGGCACGCCGGTGGACTTCATCACGACCCACGCCTACGGCGTCGACGCCGGGTTCCTGGACGAATTCGGCGTCGAGGATCGGCAGCTGTCGCCGTCGCCCGACGCCATCGTCGGCGACGTGCGGCGGGTGCGCAGCCAGATCCAGTCCTCGCACCTGCCTGGACTGCCGCTGTATTTCACGGAGTGGAGCACGAGCTACAACCCGCGCGACAAGGTGCATGACAGCTACATGAGCGCGGCCTACGTGCTGACGAAGCTGCGGCAGTCCCGGGGGCTCGCGCAGTCGATGAGCTATTGGACCTTCAGCGACCTGTTCGAGGAGCCGGGGCCGCCCGACGCCGCGTTCCACGGCGGCTTCGGGATGATGACGCGTGACGGCCTGCGCAAGCCGGTCTGGTTCGCCTACAAGTACCTGGCCGCGCTGCAGGGTCGGGAGCTCGCGTCGTCGGATCCGTTCTGCTGGGCCACCACGGACACGAACGGCGTGCGGGCGGTGATCTGGGACTGGCGCAATCCGGACCAGCACATCGGCAATCGATCGTTCTTCGGCAAGCCGCAGCCGGCGCGCGACCTCGCGCCGGTGTCGATCTCGTTGCGCGGCATCCCGCCGGGGCGCTACGCGTTGTCGTTGCACCGCACCGGCTACCTGGCCAACGACGCCCACACCGCCTGGCTGAAGATGGGCGCGCCCAGGAACCTGGACGCGTCGCAGTTGCAGCGCTTGCAGGACCTGACGCGCGACCTGCCGGAATCGCGGCGCGAGGTTCGCGTGGACGGCTCGGGCCGCGTCGCGCTGCAGGTTCGCCTGCGCACGCACGACGTCGTGCAGCTTCGCCTCGACGCCATGAGCGCCTGAGGCCGACGCGCGGCGTGGCGCCGGAGCGCCGCCGCCGCACGTCGGGTCAGAGGGAGCAGGCCAGCTCGGCGCCTTCCGCGAGGGGTGCGCTGGCGCGGCCGTCGACGCTCAGGCGCCAGTCGCGCAGCGCGCCTTCGGTGACCCGCGCGACGTAGCGCCGGTCCTGCCGGGTCACGGTTCCGCGGGCGGCGATGCGGCCGTCCGGCGCGGCCACCGAGAACGCCGCGGTGGCGCCGTCCTCCAGGCCGAAGACCCGAAGCGTGGTGCCGCGCGCGAAGTCGTAGTCCGGACGGCCGTCCTCCGCGCCCCAGGGCAGCACCGTGTTCGCGGCGACGTACACGGGCAGGCTCATGAAGTCGTGCGTCTCGCGGAACCAGCGCCCGCCGCTGCGCACCTGTCCGGACAGCAGGTGCGTCCAGGTGCCCTCGGGCAGGTAGAAGTCGACTTCGCCGGTCTCGTCGAACACCGGGGCGACGAGCAACGCCTCGCCGAGGTGGTACTGGCGGTCCAGCGGCGCGCAGGCCGGGTCGGCCGGGTGCTCCATCAGCATGGATCGCATCACCGGCACGCCCGTCTCCGCGGCCTCGATCGCCTTGGCGTACAGGTAGGGCATCAAGCGATGCTTCAGGTGGGTGAAGGCCCGCAGCACGTCGCAGCTCTCCTCGTCCACGAGCCAGGGCACCCGGTAGAAGCTGCTGCCATGCAGCCGGCTGTGCGACGACAGCAGGCCGAACTGGATCCAGCGCTTGTAGACCGCCGGCGGCGGATTGCCTTCGAAGCCGCCGATGTCGTGGCTCCAGAAGCCGAAGCCGCAGGTCGTCAGCGAGAGTCCGCCGCGCAGGCTCTCGGCCATCGATTCGAACGTGGACCAGCAATCGCCGCCCCAGTGCACCGGAAAGCGCTGGGCGGAGGCGTAGGCCGAGCGCGCGAAGACGACGGCGTCGTCGGCGCCGCGGACCTGGCGGATCAGGTCGAAGACGGCCTCGTTGTACTGCAGCGGATAGAGGTTGTGCATTTCCACCGGATCGGAGCCGTCGTGGTACGTCACCCCGGTATCCGGGATCCGCTCGCCGAAGTCTGTCTTGAAGCAGTCGACCCCCATCTCCAGCAGCCGGCGCAGGTGGCCCTGGTACCACGCCACCGCCTTCGGGTTGGTGAAGTCGACGATGGCCATGCCGGGCTGCCACTGGTCGGTCTGCCAGACGCGGCCGTTCGTGCGCTTGATGAAGTAGCCCTCGCGCGCGCCCTCGGCGAACAGCGGCGAGCGCTGCGCGACGTACGGGTTGATCCAGAGGCTGATCTTGAGGCCACGCGCGCGCAGCCGCGCGAGCATCTCCTTCGGATCGGGGAACTGGCGGCGATCCCACTCGAAGTCGCACCACTGGAATTCGCGCATCCAGAAGCAGTCGAAGTGGAACACCGACAGCGGCAGCTCGCGCCGCTTCATCTCGTCGATGAACGACGTGGTGGTGGCCTCGTCGTAGTCGGTCGTGAAGGAGGTGGTGAGCCACAGGCCGAACGTCCAGGCGGGCGGCAGCGCCGGCTTGCCGGTGAGCGCGGTCAGGCGCTGCACGACGTCCTTCGGGGTCGGGCCCTGGATCACCAGGTAGTCCAGGCTCTCGCCCTCCCGGCTGAACTGCACGCGCGCCGTCTTCTCCGAGGCGACCTCGAACGACACCGGCCCCGCTTCGTTGACCAGGACGCCGTAGCCCCGGCTGGTCAGGTAGAACGGGACGCTCTTGTAGGCCTGCTCGCAGGCGGTGCCGCCGTCGCGGTTGGAGTTCTCCACCACCTGTCCGTTCTTGACCCAGGGCGTGAAGCGCTCGCCCAGGCCGTAGACCGTCTCGCCCACCGACAGCGCGAGCTGCTCGTGCACGAAGTTGCCCTTGCCCGCCCATTGCACGTAGGCGAGGCTGCGCCAGCCGCTGCGGGTCAGGGCGCGCTCGCCCTCGCGGAAGACGAGGCCCCAGCCGTCGCCCTTGAGGACGTCGACGGACAGGCCGCCCGAAGTCAGCGTGGCGCGGGTCTCGCCGTCCTCGACGACAACGTCCGGCCGCCCGGCGCCGCACATCGGGATGCCCAGGCGCGGCGCGTCCGATTCGCTGAAGTGCTCGGTCCTGACGCGGATCACGCCCGGCATGGGGGAGCTCAGCGTGAGCGTGAGCGTCGGGCCCTGCAAGGTGTCGCCGCGGTGGTGGATCGGCCGCGTGGTCGCGAGCACGACCAGCCGGTCAGGGTGCGCTTCGACCGCGTAGGCCTGGGTCGCGTAGTGAGCCGCGACGCCGGGCTGCAGCAGCCACTGTCCATCCGTGAATTTCATGAAGTCTGGGAAACGAGGGTTGATCGGTGAGCGCGGATCAGTCTAGGTGATTTAACATTAAATCGCAATTGCCTGGCCACGGTCGCTTTGTCCATGAATCTATCTGCCCTTTTCGCGGTTCGCGGCCAGCGCGCCGGGTGGATCCGGGGATCGTCGCGCCTGCCGCTGCAGCGCGGCGCCGGCCACGGCCTGCGAGGCGGCATCGCGGCCGGTCGGGCCGGCTCGGATGAGGCGCGCGACGTAGTCGGCGTGGTCCGGCATCGCGGCGACCGTGCCGGAGATGGCGGTGCGCAGGCGGGCGAAGTGCGTGCGCAGGGCCTGCTCGTCGACGCGGTCGATGAAGGGATCCCACGCACCCGGCGTCACGCCCAGGCCGAACAGGATGGAGATGAACGACGGCTCCGCGAAGCCGTCGCGGTCGAGGATCGCGACGCGGCCCGAGGAGCGGAAGAGCTCGATCTGGTGGCGCAGCGTGTCCGGGACGGCCATCGCCGCGCAGTGGCGCCAGAACTCGGAGTCGGTGCGCTGCGTCAGCTTGTAGTGCATGACGATGAAGTCGCGGATGCTCTCGTACTGGAACGCGATGCGGCGGTTGTATTCGTCGGCCAGGTGCGGGGCGAAGCCGCGATCGGGAAAGTTCTCGATCAGCCGGCCGACGCCGTCCATGATCAGCTGGATGCTGGTGGACTCCAGCGGCTCCACGAAGCCGGCGGCCAGGCCCAGCGCGACGCAGTTGCGCACCCACGCCTTGCGGCGGCGGCCCGTGGTGAAGCGCAGCGGCCGCGGGTCGCCGAGCGCGGGCGTGTCCAGGCCCTCGAGGAGAACGCGCGCGGCCTCCTCGTCGCTCGTGAAGTGGCTGCAATAGACGTGGCCGTTGCCGGTGCGGTGCTGCAGCGGAATGCGCCATTGCCAGCCGGCGGGCTTCGCGGTAGACGTCGTGTAGGGCGTGAGCGCGCCCTCGCGGGCGCTGGGCACCGCGAGCGCGCTGTTGCACGGCAGCAGGTCGCTCCAGTCCTCGTAGCCCGCATGCATCGCGCCTTCGATGAGCAGGCCGCGAAAGCCCGAGCAATCGATGAACAGGTCGCCGGCGACGCGGCGTCCGTCGGCCAGCTTCAGCGCCTCGACGAAGCCGTCCTGCGCGCGCAGTTCGACGTCGACCACGGTGCCCTCGAGGCGCTGCACGCCGCGCTGCATCGCGTAGTCGCGCAGGTACGCGGCGTAGAGGCCGGCGTCGAAGTGATATGCATACGTGTACCCGTTTGCCGCCGAGGGGATCCCGCCCTGGGGCGGCGTGAACCGGTTGGCGCGCGCCATCACGGTGGCGGTGGACCACTCCTCGTACGACGCCATGCCGCCGGCGCGCGCGAGACGCAGCCAGTGCATGAACGACGACCGGTTCTCGATGGCCGGGCCGAAGTCGCCGAAGCCGTGGAAGAAGCGGTGGCCGATGCGGCCCCAGTCCCGGAACTCGATGCCCAGCTTGAAGCTGGCCTGGGTGCGGCGCACGAAGTCGGCGTCGTCCAGGCCCAGGCTGCGGTTGTAGAAGCGGATGGTGGGCAGCGTGGCCTCGCCCACGCCGATGGTGCCGATGTCGGGCGACTCGACGAGCACGATCTCGCAGCGCGCGCCAGTGCCCTGCAGCAGCTTCTGCGCGAGCGGCGCGGCGGCCATCCAGCCCGCCGTTCCGCCGCCGACGATCACGATCTTGCGCAGGGCCTTGTCGGTCATGGATTCCTTTCCGAAACGCGAAGGCACGCGGCGACCCCGGGTCGCGTCGCGCGCGGGAGCGAACCTTGAGCCCAAGGCGGTTCGCTGTACCTAGGTGTTTGCACGAGCTTTATTTCGTCCATCGCTCAAACTAATATTTTCGGAAATCCGACGGTGCCGCAGCTTTTCGCTTGCGTTCACGTGGCCGAGTGCCCGTGTTGGATGGAAGCCCCGCTGATTTAAGGTTAAATCTTTAATCCGGGATTCAGGAAAATTTAAGGTTAAATCGCCTTGGCCCTGCTCACCGAATTTCCGCGCCTCTGGCCACCGGTCGCCGCGTCCTCGCGGCCGGCACGCGTGGTGGCCGCCCGGTCGCCCGAGCGTGCGGATCCGGCCGGCCAGCAGCGCCTGCTCAAGGGCATCAATCGCATGGCCCTGGTGCGCCAGCTGTGCGCCAGGCCGGGCCTGTCGCGCGCCGACCTGGCCGCCAGCGTGCAGTTGACCAAGTCGACGGTGGGACTGCTGGTGCGCGAGTTGATCGACGAGGGCTGGCTGCTCGAGCGCGAGAGCGTGGCCACCGGAGACATCGGCCGGCGTCCCACGCCCCTGTTCATCGATTCGACGCGGCTGGTGCTGCTGGGCGCGGAGATCGGCATCGAATCGTCCCGCGTCGTGGCCACGACGCTGCTGGGCGACCTCGTCGGCAGCGCGCGGTTCGAGCACGGCGCCGACCGCGGCGCGGAGTCCTGCATCCGTCGGCTGGCGACGGCGCTGGCTCAGGTGCACGGCCAGCTCGATGACGATGCGCAGCAGGTGATCGGCATCGGCATCGGGGTGCCGGGCGGCGTCGACGAGACCACCGGCTTCCTGCACTTCGCCCCCAACCTCGGATGGCGCAGCGTCGCGCTCGGCCAACTGCTGGAAGCCGCCCTCGCCGGCTCCGCACTCGCCGGCGTACCGCTGTTCGTGCAGAACGAGGCCGACGTCGCCGCGCTCGGCGAGCTGGAGTTCGACTCGGGCACCATCTCCGACCCGTTGCTGTACGTGAGCATCAATCACGGCGTGGGCGCCGGCGTGATCGTCGGCGACCG
>FTJN01000023.1_pt1 | contig 30387 bp, 26 predicted proteins | sample 1658361 | NCBI WGS metagenome assembly FTJN01 (sample SAMEA3914819, study PRJEB12502) | metagenome | biome: forest; material: soil | place: Canada | collected 2010-06-26 | depth 0.3 m
CACCGCGCCGGCGACATCGAGACCACCGCGCTCGACGCGATCGACCTGCACATCGAGGCCGGCGAGTACGTGGCCATCACCGGCCCCTCGGGCTGCGGCAAGTCCACGCTGCTGGGCCTGCTGGGCCTGCTCGATCGCCCCAGCTCGGGCCGCTACCGGCTGCAGGGGACGGACGTGGCGGACTTGAGCGAGCGCGAGCTGGCTGCGCTGCGGCGCGGGCGCATCGGCTTCGTGTTCCAGAGCTTCAACCTCGTCGACGAGATGACCGTCCACGACAACGTGCAGCTCGCGCTGCGCTACGGCGGCCAGTCCGCGAAGGCGCAACGCGCGCGCGTGTCCGAGGTGCTGGGCCGGCTGGGCCTGGCGCATCGCGCGCAACATCATCCGAGCCAGCTGAGCGGCGGCCAGCAGCAGCGCGTGGCGATCGCCCGCGCGATCGCGGCGCGCCCCGCGCTCCTGCTCGCCGACGAACCCACCGGCAACCTCGACAGCGCCCACGGCCAGGACGTCATGCGGCTGCTGCGCGAACTCAACGACGAAGGCACGACGCTCGTGATGGTGACGCACAGCGCCGAACACGCCGCGCTCGCGTCGCGCACGGTGCGGCTGCTGGATGGCCGCGTGCTGGTCGACGCGCATGCGGAGCACCTGGCGTGATGGCGCAACTGCAGGACGCGCTGCGCTCTGTGCGCAGCCGCGCCCGGGCCACGGCGATCGCAGCCGGCGGGTTGACGATCGCGCTGGCCGCGTGCCTGCTGGTCGCCCTGTTCGCAATCGCGCTGGCCGCGCCCGATCCGGACGTCAGCGACCCGGAGCGCACGATCATGCTGGACTTCAAGGGCAACCCGCCCGGCGAGCCGAGCCCCTGGTTCGGTTCGGTTCCGGTGGCGTTCGGCCCGTTGCTGAAGGCGCGCCATGCGCCGCTGGACCTGGTCAGCCGCGCCGCCTGGGGCGGCATCGAGTTCCGGCTGAACGGCCGCTCCAACCCCGCGCTGGTGCTCGCGGCCGACCCCGACCTGGCCGAGGTGCTGAACCTGCGCACCCTCGCCGGCGACCTGCGCGCGACGCTGCAGGGACACGACACGGTCGCGATCACGGCCGACCTGCTGCACAAGTTGTGGGGCGAGCTGCCGCCGGCCCAGGCGCTCGGACGACGCCTGGAGGCGCGCGGCCAGTGGGTCACGGTCACCGCCGTCCTGCCCGACGTCGATCCGCGCAGTCCCCTGTGGGGCGCGAGCCCGCTGGTGGGGCGCGCGATGGTGATGTGCGGCTTCGACTCGCCGGCCAACAGCCTGTCGGCGGAGGACCGCGAGGCGATCTTCCTGATGAGCGGCCGCGTGTTCGCGCGCCTGCGGCCGGGCACTTCCATCGACCAGGTCGCAGGCTGGATGCGCGACGCGTTCGTCTCCAGCCCGAAGTTCCTGGAACTCCCGCCGGCCTGGCGCGTCGGCCGCGAGGCGGCGTTCTTCCGCGGCGTCACGCTGAGCGACGTCCCCTTCGACGGCCCGGCCCACGTGCTGCGCTGGCAGGCGCTGGGCGCGGTCGCCGCGGCCAGCCTCCTGTTGCTCGTGCTGGCGGCGCTCAACACGATGAGCCTGCAGGCGGCGCACATGCTGCAGCGACAGCGCGAGACCGCGCTGCGGCGCAGCCTCGGCGCCGGCCGCGGGCACCTGCTGCAACTGTGGGCACTGGAAGCGTGCGTGCCCCTGGCGATCAGCGCGTGCGGCGCGCTGCTGGTCGCGTGGTGGGTCGCGCCGGCCGTGGCCAACTGGCTGGACCTGCCGCCGGACCTGCCCCTGGCCGACCCGATGCCGGCCCGGGCCGTGCTGGGGCTGGGTGCGGTCGTGCTGGCCCTGCTGCCGCTGACGATCGCCCTGCCCGCGCGCGCGGCGTTGCGCCGCACCCCGGCCACCGCGCTGCAGGGCCGCACGGCCAGCGAGGGCCCGTGGGGCCGGCGCGCGCGCCAGGGTCTGCTGGGCCTGCAACTGGGCGGCGTGCTGTTGCTGCTGTCGGTGACCGGCGTGCTGGCGCTGCAGCAACATCACATGCTGCACGTAGCCCGCGGCTTCGAGACGCACGACCGGCTCGTGCTGAGCATGGAGACGGACCCCGATCGCATCTCCGGCCTGGAGGCGTTCACCGAGGCGATCTCGCACGACCCGGCGATCCGCCACTGGGCGTTCAGCGGCGAGCAGCCGGCGGCCGGAACGCAGGGGCAACGCGAGTTGCAGACCAGCGCCGACGGCCACGCCGCGGACACGCGCATGAGCATGGTCTCGCCCGGGTTCTTCGAGACCTACGGCATGACGCTCCTCGCAGGCAGTCCGCGGTTCTCGGAAGGCGAGGCGCACGTGGTGATCGATGCCAGGACGGCGCACCTCCTGGGTTTCGCGACGCCCCAGGCGGCGATCGGCGCGATCCTGCGCGGCGGAGGCGCGTACCTGCAGGCCGGAACCTCCACGCGTCGCGTCGTCGCCGTGGTCAAGGACGTTGCGCTGGAGTCGGCGCGCGACGCCGCCTCGCCGCACGCGTTCTTTCTCGTCGACAAGCCGCAATGGAACGTGACGGCCACCGGCCCCGACGCGAAGGCCTTGTGGAACGCGCTGGAGGGCGCCTGGAAGGCCCACGGCCTGAAGGTGCCGTACGAACTCCGGTGGGCCGACGACCAGCGCGCCGACGTCTACCGCCAGGAGGCCCAGATGACGGCGACGGTCGCGATCCTCGCCCTGATGGCGGTGGGCGTGGCGATGATCGGCGCCTACGCGATGGTGGCCGACACGTTGCGCCGGCGCCGCACCGAGCTCGTGCTGCATCGACTGCACGGCGCGAGCGACGCGGCGATCGCGCGCCAGGTGGCGTCGGAGTTCGGCGGTCCGCTGCTGGGCGCCGCGCTCGTCGCGCTGCCCATTGCGGCCTGGCTGGGCTGGCTCTACCTGTCTGGCTTCCAGGACCGGGTCGCGCCGGCGCCCGGCCTGGCGGGCATGCTCGCGGCGGCGCTGGTCCTGACCGTGATCGTCACCGCGCTCGCCGCGCTGCGTCACGTGCGCCAGGCGCTGGCGCTGCAGCCGATCGAGGCGTTGGGCTGAGGCGGGTCAATGCGCGCGCCGCGCCGCCGCGATGGCGTCGCGGGCCGCGCAGCGCGACGACTCGTCGAACGGCAGCGCCAGCTCGGTCAGCGACTCTTCCAGTTCGCCGACGACGCGATCGAGTTCCTCGAGCACGACGGTCAGCTCGAGCACGGTGAGGGGCCGGGCGCAGGACCGGTCGGTCTCCGCGGGTTGGCCTGGATTCGACGGTGGGTTGGACATGCCCGAATCTCCTGCACGCCGACAGTGGCGCACGAGGCACTTGGCATTCAGCAGGCCCGGACGCGGCGCCCGCACCACGGCACGCGGGTTGCCGAAGAGCGAGGTTGTGGTCCGCGCCGCCCTGCTCAATCCGGCGTCGCCGGCGTGTCGAACAGCGTGGGGTCGGCGAGCAGGTCGTGCGTCTCGGCGTGCTTGCGCATGTAGGCGTGGAACACCTCGCACTGCGGCACCACCTTGAGCCCGCGCTGGCGCACCGAGGCCAGCGCGAACTCCACCAGCTCGCGCGCGATCCCGCGCCCGCGCAAGGCCTCCGGCACCACCGTGTGGATGAAGGTGATCGTGTCGCCCGAGATCGAATAGGTGGCGACCGCGGCGTGGCGGTCGACGATCATCTCGAAGCGGCTGGCGGCCGCGTTGTCGCGGATCGCAGGTCGGGTGGCGTCGGTCATGGGCAGATCCTTGAATTGAAGGCGACGCGCCGATTCTCGCCGCCCGCCAGCGGCCTGCAAGCCAGATGTCATAAAGTGCGTGCACGCGAGGCGTCCCGGCGGAAAGACCGGCGCCATCGCCTTGCCTGCATGGGGAGGACCATGAACGACATCGTCGGCGCTCGTCGCCATACCGCCTGGCATCGGTTGCTGACCGGCGCCGTGCTGGCGCTGGGCGCGCTGGGGGCGCAGGCCGCGCAAGGCCACTGCGCCATCCAGATGCTGGAACTGCCCGTGAAGATGGTGGGTAGCCGGGCGGTCGCCACCGTGGGCATCAACGGGACGCCCGTGCCGCTGGTCGTCGACACCGGCGCCTTCTTCAGCATGCTGACCGATGCGGCCTCGGCGCAGCTCAACCTCAAGCTGCACGCGTTGCCCTACGGCTTCAATGTGCAGGGCCTGGTCGGCAAGGTCGACGCGCAAGCGACGACGGTCGATCACCTTCAACTGCTCAAGGGCGACCTGCCCGACGTCGAATTCGTCGTCGGCGGCAACGAGCTCGAGGTCGGCTCGATGGGCCTGCTGGGCCGCAACATCCTCGGGTTCACCGATACCGAGTACGACTTCGCGCACGGGGTCATCCGCTTCATCGCCGCGAACGACGACTGCGCCAAGGCCAACATGGCCTACTGGGCCGGCGACACGCCGGTCTCCGAGATCGAGCTCCTGCGCGAGACCCGCCAGAAGCTGCCCGCCCTGCGCACCGTGGTCGAGGTCAACGGACACAAATTGATCGCGTTGTTCGACACCGGGGCCACCACGTCCGTCTCGCTGAGTGCCGCGCACCGGGCGGGCGTGAAGGATGCCGACATGACGGCGGGCTACCAGCTCTACGGCGCCGGACACAGCAAGACCCATTCGTGGACCGCGCCGTTCGACCGGGTCGAACTCGGCGGCGAGGCCGTCCTGCACAACCGCCTGTCGGTCGGCGACTTCGAGTTGGCGGATTCCGACATGCTGATCGGGATCGACTTCTTCCTGTCGCATCGCATCTACGTGTCGAAGAAGCGCTCGCGCATGTTCTTCACCTACAACGGCGGCCCCGTCTTCGCGCTCAACGTGGGCGCCCCACCCGCCGCGGCCGCGTCGGGCGCCTCGGCGCCCGCGCCGTCGGCGCAGTCCCTGACGGCCGACGAGCTGGCCCGCCGTGGCGCCGCATCGCTGTCTCGCGGCGACCTGCCTGCGGCCCTGGCCGACCTCGATCGCGCCTGTGCGATGGAGCCGGACAACGCCGCGTTCTTCGCGACGCGCGCGCAGGTCCACGCGAAACAGCCGGACTTCAACGCGACGCTGGCCGACCTGGACACCGCCCTGCGCCTCGACCCGGCGCAGGCCACCGCGCGCATGCAGCGCGGCTGGATGCGCATGGCCCACGGCGAACGACAGGGCGCGCTGGACGACCTGGCTGTCCTGGACAAGACCGTGGCGGCGCAGGCCTCGATCCGTGCCGAGATGGCACGCCTGTACAACGCGCTCGGCCAGCCCGCGCAGGTGATCGCGCAATGGACCCTGTGGATCGACGCCCACCCGCACGACATCGCGCTGGAGAAGGCCTGGAACGGCCGCTGCCGGGCGCGCGTGGAGCTCGATGCGGATCTCGACAAGGCATTGGACGACTGCGACCGCGCCGTCGATGCCGACGCGAAGAACCCGGCGTATCTCGACACCCGCGCGTGGGTCTACCTGCGCCAGGGCAACCTGAAGAAGGCGCTGTCCGATTTCGATCGCGGACTCACGCTGAAGCCCGAAGGCGCAGGGGCGCTGTACGGTCGCGGCCTGGTGCACCTTGGCCTGGGCGATGCGCCCCGGGCCCAGGCCGACCTGGCCGCCGCGCGCAAGCTGGACCCGCACATCGACGCCGTCATCAAGAAGGCCGGGCTGCCGTCGGCGCCCGCGGTGGCGCAGTGATGCCCATGAAGCCGCCTTGCATGCCTTGGGGCCTGCGTCTCGCCCGGCCTCAGCGCCGTGCGGGCATGCTCTTCCTGGCGCCGGCCGGACGCGCCACCTGGCCGGCCTCCTGCGCCGCCGTCTCGTTCGCATGCTCGACCCACTGCAGCGCGTCGATGTAGCCGACGAAGCGCTCCAGGTACTCGGGCGACAGCGTCTGCATCAGCGTCAACGCGCGATGCACCAGGTGCTGCGAGTTCAGCGGGCCGGCGTTCTCCGGCAGCGACGCGCGCGACTGCGCGAGGCGCTGGTCGGCGCTGAGGCGCGACCACGTGCGCTTGAAGAACTGCAGCGTCTTCGGGTCGGCGGCGGGGCCCGGCGGCGCCTTGTCGGCCGTCGCGTCGCGCGCCTTCGCCGCCGGGGCCAACACCGGCGCGGATTTCTGGCGCGAGACCTCCGCCACGAGCACGGCGAGCGGTCCGCATCGCGGACCCGGCGCGGGGCTGTCGGCCGTCGCCTCGCCGGCGTCGGCGAGCTCGTCCGCCAACGCCGCCAGCCGGGCGTCGAGCACGCGTCGCGCGGCGCCTGAATGGGCGGCCGCGCGGCGCGCGAGCGCCTGCGCGAAGCGCGCGCGCACGGACGCGCCCGCGCGGGCGCCGGTCGACGATGGCGTGTCAGGCATGCGCGGCGCTCGCGGCAGGCCGGGACGCGTCCGCGCGCTTCGGACGCGGCGTGGGCGCCATCTCGACGCGGCGGTTCTTCGAACGGCCGTCCGCGTCGGCGTTGTCGGCGACCGGCTGTTCCGAACCGAAGGCCGCGGCGAAGATGTCGGCCGACGGCACGCCGGCCTCGATCAACGTGCGCGTGACGGTCAGCGAGCGCTGGGCCGACAGCTCCCAGTTGTCGGCGAACTGGTGGTTGCCGCCGCGCACCTGGCGATCGTCGGTGAAGCCGCTGACCATCAGGATCTCGTCGCGCGCCTTCAGGTAGGTGCCGATCGGCGCAGCCAGCGTCTTCAGCAGCGCGCGGCCGTCGGGCTGCAGCTCGGCGGAGTTGAACGCGAAGAGGACCGCACCGTTGATGTCGATGCGGCCGTGGTCGATCGACACGCGGCCGGCGGCCAGCGGCACGGCCAGCGCGCGCTCGAGTTCGGCGCGGCGCTGTTCTTCCAGCTGGTGCTGCCGGATCTCTTCCTGCAGCCGCGTCACGAGCTCCAGCTGCGACGCGAGCGCGAACAGCAGGATCAGCACGAACGCGCCGAGCAGGCCCGCCATCAGGTCGCCGAACACGGCCCAGACCGGCGTGGACGCGTCGACGCCGTCGGCGTCGATCTCGACGTCGCCCGTCGTCACGCCAGCGCCTCCGCGGCGCGGCGGCCGGCCAGGCGCTGCAGTTCCTCGATGATCTGCTTCTGCGACAGGATGCTGAGGTCGATCACCTCGCGCGCCTGCGCCACGTAGTACGCGAGCTGCTCGTCGCTGCGCGCCATCTGCGCGTTGAGCGCGCCGTCGATGCGCTCCAGGTGCGCGCCCAGCTTGTCGTTGGACTCGCTGAACACCTGCACGGCGAAGCCGAAGGCCTCGCCCAGGCTCGCCACCTCGACCGCGCTGCCGGTGACCTGCGCGGCCACGTCCACCAGCTTGCCGGCCTCGGCCTGCACTTGGTCGGCGAAGCGCGCGCCCACGCGATCGAGCACCTCGGCCGACGACGTGACCAGCGCGTCGATCGCGCCGCGCTGCTCGCCGGCCGCGCGGTTCACGCCATCGAGCAAGGTGCCCAGCGTCTCGAGGATGCGGGCGCGTTCGTCGAGCATCGTGTTGTCGCGCGCCATGCTGTCGGCCAGCTTCTGGCGCAGCTCGGAGATGACCTCGGCGGCGGCGCGCGGCGCCTCGGACGCGGCCTCGACCAGCCGCGCGATCTCGGCGATCGTGGCGCGCGCCTGCGTCTCGGCCTGCGCGGTGATGTCGCGCGCGGTGCGCTCCATCGTCTCGACGACGCGTTGTTGTTGTTCCAGCGACTGCGCACCGGCCTGCTGCCACTGTTCGCGCAGCGATTCGGCCATCGCTTCGAGCGCGGACACCATCGCCTCGACACGCTGCTGGTCGCGCGCGGCCGAGCTCGATTGCAGCTCGGCATGCGCCTGCTGCACGGTGGCGAGCAGCGCGGCCGAATGCCGCTCGAAGGTGGCGGCGGCGGCGGCCAGCGCCTGGCCGGTCTCGCCCGCCATGCGGGCGTTGGCGCTCTCGTGCTGCGCCACGGCGCCGGCCCAGCGCTCGGTGACGCGGCGCACGGCCTCGTCCAGGCGCGCGGCGACGCCGTCGACCTGCGCGGCGGCGGCGGCGGCCATCGCCTGCTGCGTGGCCGCGGTCTCGCGCGCCATGCCCGCGAGCGCGGCGGCCATCTCGCCCTGCCAGCCGGCGTGGCGTCGGGCGACGTCGTCGAGCAGCGTGGCGGACCGGGTCTCGAAGGTCTGAGCGAAGCGCTCGTGCGAGGTCGCGAGCGTGGCCGCGAGTTCGTGCCCTGCGCGTTCGTGGCGCGCCAGCAGGCCTTGCCACGCGTCGGCCACCGTCGTCGTGCTGGACTCGAAGCGCGCGGACAGCTGGTCGAGCTGGCCCTGCATCGTGCCGGCCAGCGCCGCGTGCAGCGCGGACGTCTCGCGCGCGATGCCGGCCAGCGTGGCCTCGGCCACCGGGCGGATCGTCTCGCCCGCGATGCGCGCGCCTTCGGTCAGGCTCGCCTGCAGCGTGCGGTCGACGGACTGCGCGAGTCCGGCGTACGCCGCCTCGGCCTGGCCCTGGAAGCGTTCCTGGCTCGCCAGCAGGCGCGCGTTGGACGTCTCCGCCTGCTGCGCCATCGCCGCCATCATGGCCTGCAGCGTGTCGACCAGCACCGGCATCAGTTCGGCCTGCTTCTGCAGCAGGCTCAGCGACTCCTCGCGCTGGTGCGCCACGGAGAACGGGCGCAGCGTGGTCGCGATGCGGGCGTCGAGGCGCTGCGCCACCGCCGCGCGCTCGCGGCGGGCCAGCGCCGACAGCAGGCCCAGCGCCGCGGACGCGGCGACGCCGGCCACCGAGGTGCCGAACGCGAGGCCCAGCCCCTTGACGGGCGCGATCAGCGAGTTGCGCACGGCCACGAGGTCGGTGGCGGTCTCCAGCGCGGCGCCGGTGCCGCGCAGCGTCAGGATCATGCCCAGGAAGGTGCCCAGCATGCCCAACAGCACCAGCAGGCCGGCCAGGGTCGGGGCCAGCGACGGCCCGGGCAGCGCGACGGGCTCGCCCTCGACGCGGCGGCGCACCGCGTTGCGCAGTCCGGCGGGCACGCCTTCCAGCCACGCGCGCAGGCTCGCGAGCGATTCGGGCAGCGCGTCGACGGCCCGCGCGAGGGCGTCGGTGGCCTGCCTGAAGCGATGCAGCTCCAGCACGCCCATCGCGTAGAAGGCGCCGATGAGGACGGTGACGGCCAGCGCGAGCGGGTTGGTGAGCAGGTAGCCCGCGCCGACCCAGGCGATGACGGCCAGGCCGGCCAGGGCGGCGGCGAGGCGAAGGAATTGATTCATGAGCGATCGACTAACGACTTGCGGCAGGCCTCGAGCAGGCCTTCGACGGGTTGCAGGCGGAGATCCAGTTCGGCGAGCAGCAGGCTGCGCATCTCCTGGTGGAACCGCTCCAGCCAGTGCCCGGGCCGGAGAACTTGGGAAACGGCGGCATCGGACGACGCGTCGTCCCGGGTGCCGCGCCATTGGTCGAAGCGCGGCTCGAGCCGGCCGGCGACGGTGGCCAGCAGCGCGCGTTCCTGCGCGCCGACGACCTGCTCCATCACCGAGTCCAGCTCGGCCAGCTTGGCCAGCGCCGGCGAGCGCTCGGCCAACGTCGAGCGCAGGCGCCGGCGCAAGGGCACGATCTGCGTCTCCATCGCCAGCTGGCACTTCGTGTAGCGCTGGCGATAGGTGGCGAAGTCGGCCGGCATCGTGGTGGGCGCGACCGTGCCGGCCAGCGGACGGGCGATGCGACGCGCCTCGGCCTCGCCGGCGGGCGCATCGGCGATCGTCTTCGCGAGCGCGGCGCGCACGCGCGCGAACTCGCGCTCGTCCGCGCTCAGCGCACCTTGTCCGCCGAACCCGGGCGCGTCCGAACGCGCGCCCGTGTCGCCGAGCGCGGCGGACAACGAGAACGCATGGGTCCAGTCGAACCATTGGGCTAGCCGCTGCGCGAACGCGTCGGGCGCATCGAATGCGGGGACGTCGTCGAGGGCGGCCAACGCGCGGATGAACGTCGAGCCCGTGGGAAGGGTGCGGCGCGCGTCGCGCGCCAGGCTGCCGGTCACTGTCGCAGTTGGAAAAAGGGCGCAGTCTACTCTCGTTCGGACGGCGGAACGGGGGGTGATTTGTGGTACGTCGGCGGCGTGCGCGGCCACGGATGAGCAGGAAATCCGCATGCTGCCTCGGGCCTGCGGCGCCGGCCTTGTCGATGCGTCTGGCACGCCGTCTGCGCGGGCCATCCATTCGAGGAACCCTTGGGCAGGTGCATGCCGTCAGGCCGCAGAGACCGTCCATCCGCCGCATCTGCGACTCGTCGCCCGGCCCTTGTCGATGCGCAGTCGCTCCCCGGAGAATCGCTCCGCCAAGGGGGCCACGACTGCAGGAGCCCTCCAGGATCGCTGTCGCGATGGCGAGGCCGGGTTGGCGCAGACGCGGCCCGGCAAGATCGTCTCGAGGCGATCCGGCCTGCCCGGACGTCGTCCAGGCTGCCCACCCACCCGATACCGCAAGGACACGCACTTGAACAAGCTGCTACGCAACGATCACGGCCAGCTGCGCAACGGCTGGTGGATCCTCCTCTTCATCGCCCTCTTCCTGGCCAGCCAGCTGGTCTATCACCCCGTGTCCAGGGGCTTGCAACGGATCGGCGTCCACAAGGAATGGCTGGCGCCGCTGCCGGTGGTCTTCGTGCTGCTGGTGACGTGGATCTGCATGCGCTTGCGCCGGCAGGCCCTGTCCGGCATCGGGCTGCGTCTCGACGCGGCATGGCTGCGCCAGGTCCTGGGCGGCGTCGCGTTCGGGGCGGTGCAGATGCTCGCCGTGGCGGGGTTGATCTTTCTCGCCGGCGGCGTGCGCTTCGAGCTCGATCCGGCGCGCGCATTCGCCGCCCTCGCCTACGGCGTCTGGTTCTTCGCCGGGGTCGCGCTGCTCGAGGAACTGCTGTTCCGGGGGTTCGTGTTCCAGCGCCTGGTCGACGGCATCGGCGCGCCCGCGGCGCTGCTGCTGATGGCCGTGCTGTTCGCCGTCGCCCACTGGGGCAATCCGGGCATGGAAGGCAGCACGGTGGTCTCGGCGACCATCGACAACGGCTTGGGCGCCATCCTGCTCGGGCTGGCCTGGCTGCGCACCGGCAGCCTCGCCTTGCCGATCGGCATCCACTTCGGCTGGAACTGGACTCAAGGCTCGCTGCTGGGCTTCGACGTGAGCGGGCTGACCCAGGCCGGATGGCTGCTCCCCCATCTTCTCGACAAGCCGCAATGGCTCACCGGCGGCACGTTCGGACCGGAGGCGAGCGTCTTCGCCGTGCTGGTCGACGCGACGGCGGTCCTGCTGCTGTGGCGTTGGAAGGGCACGGCGGGCCATTCCCGCGCGGTGCAGGTGCCCTTCGCGGAACCGGCCTGAGGGCGGCGGGGTCGCTTCGGCCGCCCGGCGGGCGCGAGGGTCAGGTCATGACGACCATCTTGGTTCCTGCCGTCTGAAGGTCGAGCCGGCGATGCACGTCCTGGATCTCGTCCATGCCGAACGACAAGGGTGTCGGGAGGCGGAGTTCGCCGCGTTCGATCGCGTCGACCAGGCGTTGAAACGGGATGTCGGACAGCGGAAACTCCGCGGTTCCGAAAACGAATGCGCTGCCGAAGAAGCTGAGGTGTCGGCCGCTCGGCAAATGGTGCAACGGGTCGAAGGCCGCCAGCGGCTCATGGCCGCCGAGGAACCCGGCCATGCAGACCCGGCCGCCGCGCCGCGCGAGGCGCAGCGACTCCAGCAGCGTGCGGGTGCCGACGAGGTCGAGCACCGCGTCGACGCCCGCCGGGGCGATCTCTCGCAAGGCATCGAACATGCCGTCGCCTTCGACCACGGCCCACCGTGCGCCGAGCTGGCGAGCCAGCGCTGACCGTTCGAGCGTCCGCGTCGTCGCGATGACGTCCACGCCGGCCAGCGCCGCCAACGCCGTCGCCGCTTGACCGAGTGCCGACGTGGCCCCGCGCAGCAGCAAGGTGTCCCCGCGGCGCAGCTGCAGGTTGTCGTGCAGGCAAGCCCAGGCGGTCGCGCAGGACTCCGGCAGCGCCCCGAGCTCCGCCCAGTCGAGGCGCGACCTCACCGGAACGACGTTGGTCGCCGGCGCGCACACGTATTCGGCATAGCTGCCTGGCCTCGTGCGACCCATCCCGCCCATCAACGCCATCACGCGCTGTCCCGGGAGCAAGGCACCGCTCGGATCGTCGTCGACCTCTCCCACGCACTCGATCCCCGAGATCGGATCGACGTCGCCCCAGAGCCCCTGCCGAAAGTACTGCTCGGCCCGGTTGATGCCGAAGGCGCGCACGCGAATGCGCACCTCGTCGGCGCGCGGCACCGGCTCCGCAACCGCTGCGAGCTGAAGTTGTTCCGGGCCGCCGAAGTCTTGCCGAACGATCGCTTTCAAGTAGGTCTCCACCAGAGTTGTCAGGACGCCAGCTTAGAAGCTCGCCATTGACAATGAAATCTCATAATGTGAGTTGTCATTGTTCAAAACTTGAAACATGAACTTCACGCTTCAGGAGCTCTCCTGCCTCGATGCCGTGGTTTCGGAGGGCAGCTTCCAGGCCGCCGCGGCGCATATGAAGCGCAGCCATCCGGCCGTCTTCGCCGCGGTACGAAAGCTCGAACGCGGCGTCGGCGTGGCCTTGCTGGATCGTTCGGCCTATCGCGTGACGCTCACCGAAGCGGGCCGGGCCTTCCATCGGCGCGCCGCCGAACTCCTGGGCCAGGCGCGTGCGCTCGACGACCTGGCGAACCAGCTGGCGCAGGGGGTCGAAACGGACCTGCGGATCGTGATCGGGGACCTGACCCCGACGACTCCCGTGTTGCGCCTGCTCAAGCGCTTCTTCGCCGATTGGCCGCAGACCCGTCTCCATCTCCATTTCGAGGCCCTGGGCGGCCCGTGGGAGCGCCTGCTGGATGGGAAGGCGGACCTGATCGTCCATCACGTCGATCCGGCCGACACCCGCTTCGAGCACTGCGATCTGCTGCCCGTGACGCTCGTTCCGGTAGCGGCCCCCGGCTTCCTGCCGTTCCGTCCGACCCGCACGCTGACGCCGGAACAGATGCGGCCGCTGGTCCAGGTGATCATCCGCGATTCGGGCACGCAGGCGACGCACGACTACTTCCTGATAGAAGGGGCGCCCAGCCGCACCGTGGCCGACCAGCAAACCAAGAAGGCGTTGATCCTGGAGGGGATGGGCTGGGGACACATGCCTGTGCACCTCGTCGAGCGCGAATTGCGCCTCGGACATCTCATCTCGCTCGAGGGGCGCCATTTCAAGCGCCGCCGCGTCGACATCGTGGCCGCCCGGTTGCGCGGCCGTGCAGTGGGGCCGGCCGCGGCCGCTCTCTGGGACGCGCTGTCGGACGCAGCCATGGCACCCGTTTCGGCCGAGGCGGCGAGGCCTGGCGTCGATCGCGGCGGATCGCCATGAGACGGGCGGCCGGACCGATGGGGCGAACGACGGCGCGCCGTCTTGCGCGCAGGTCGTGCCGCCCGCAGACTTCGCCATCCCGTCCACTTCACGCGAACCGCGAATGACGCCGCAACGCACCCCCTCGTTCATGCGCCTCGGCCTGCTCGCCGCGAGCCTGTCCATCGCCTCGTTCCACGCCTGGGGCTTGTCGATGCAGCCCGTGCGCATCCAGCTGTTCGGCGATTCCACGCAGTTCGGCTACGACGGCAAGACGGACAAGCAGACCGCACACCCGCCGGCGGTCGTGCTGCAGTCCTTGATGGACGCCCGCTTCGGCATCGGCGCGGTGATCGTCACCGAACGCGCCGTGCCGGGCTCCGACAGCGCGCAGTTGCTGGCCGGCGCCGACGGCCGCAACAGGCCGTGGCCCCAGGAGGTCGACGCCGACATCGTGGTCGTCAACCACGCGTTGAACGACGCGCACACGAAAGTGCCGCTCGCGAAGTATGCGCAGCAGTTGCGCCGATTGCATCCCACGGTCTACGAGACGCCCAACCCCGTGACCATCGGTTGGCCCTCGCCGACATACGCGCGTGTGATGCGCCGGGTGGCCGCCGAGCAGCATGCGCCGGTGGCCGACGTCGAGGCCTGGATGCGCGCGCAGCCGCACTGGCAGCGCCACCTGAGCGACGGCCTGCACCCGGACGACGCGGCCTACGGCGAGATCGCGCGGCACGTGCTGATGCCGACCCTGGAGCCGCTGGTGCTGGCGGTGCAAGCCAGGCGCTGATCCCTCCGCCGCACCCGTTGCGCTGATCGCAACGTCCGGCCTGCAGCGCATCATCGCTCGCTACTTGAGGCGCTCCCCGCCCAGCAGGGACATGAACTCGAGCTGCTGCTGACCGTTCTTCCACGCGACCGATACCGTCAGCCCGCGATACCGCCGGCTGAATTCCGCCAGGACGCCCGGGTAGACCTGCCGATTGTTCAACCCCTGGCGGCACTTGGTACAGGGGCCGTCACCGTGACTGATGTAGATGCGAAGGAACTCGCCGTCGAGCGGGCTGCGATCCTGGGAGACCTCCTGGAGCCCGTCGATGAAGGCGTTGACCACGTCCTGTTCGGCGTGATCGGCGAATTGCGGGTTGTCCGTGGGCGCCAGGACGTGGGGCTGCGGAGTCGGAATGTTGGCCGATTCCCGAATCACCTTGGACGCGCCCTGGAACCGGCGCCGCGTCAGTCCCTCCACGGACGTCCAGCCGATGGCGATGGTGTCGACCGAAGCCGGGATCCTGAACTGCTGCCGCATCTCCCGGTCGAGCGCGTCGCCCAGTGCCAGCCACTGCGGGGGCGAGAACGGCTCCGGCACGACCCTGCCCGGCTTCAGTTCGCTCGCGATGTCACGGGGGGCTTTGGCCATCGTCGAGTCTCCCGGCGATTGAAACGGCGCTTTATCGCATGCGTTGCGAGCGGCTGCACGAGCAGACCTTGCGAGAACCAAGGTTTCCCGCCGTGGCGCCATCCGCGGAACGCGGGTGCCGCGCCATGCGCAGCTCTTCCTTTGCACTAGGCCCCGCTCCGATCTTGGGCTTTGATCGAGGATTTGCCGATGAAGGCGGCACGCGGTTCAATGAATCCTTTCATCGCAACGACAGCGTGCGACCATCTGCAGAGGAAGTGAAATGGACAAGCGACTGCAACTTCTCGAGACGTTCCCAGCCCTCGGCGACGACGGGCTGCACTACGTCATCCATGGGTTCGAGCATCTGGTGCGACTCGATGGGGCGCTGGATCATCTCGATCGCTGGGAGCCGACGGGTCAGGCCGAGTACAAGCTGGCTTCCGGGGAGCATGTCGCCGTGGAGCCCTCGGGGGCGATGAAGGTCGCGCGCACGGGTCTCAGGCTCACGCCGGTGACGCCCGGCTGAGATGGCCCTGGCGGCACCGGCCGATCGCCGCCACGGCCTTCGAAGGCGCCATGCGGTCCCAGGTTCGGCCACTCGCGAGGGATGCCCTTCGGGTAGGCTATCGACGCTGTACATCAAACGGTGATTCCCGATGACGCACCAAGGCGCATGTCACTGCGGCGCTGTCCGCCTCACGCTACCGTCGACGCCCGACGTCGCGACCTCCTGCAACTGCTCGCTCTGCCGCAGGATCGGCGGTCCCTGGGTGTACTTCGAGTTCGGAACGGTGACGATCGAAGGCCATCCCGACTCGACCGAGGCCTACGTCCAGGGCGACAAGACCTTGCGCACGATCCGCTGCAGACATTGCGGCTGCGTGACCCACTGGGAGCCGGTCGACGTGGTGGCCGGCGCGAAACAGGGCGTCCATCTCGGCAACTTCGACCGCGAACTCCTCGCCTCCGTACGCGTTCGCAAGTTCGACGGCGCGGACACCTGGACGTTCCTGGAACAGTGAGCGGCACGTTGTCGCAAAGGAATCCGGTCTTGCGGCATGCAGAGTGTCAGACCTGTCAGGGAGCCTGTCCGCTTCCCAGCGACTTGTAGATTGCGACCAGCGCCGTCTGTGCTCGCGCTCTGCTGTCGGAGAGCTCACGTCTGGAATCCAGCAATTGGGTGCTTGTGCTGAGCACGGGCAGAAACGTCGTCAGTCCGTTGGCGTAGCGCGCCTGTGCCAGGTCTGCATCGTTTTCCGACAGGCGCAGCCGCTCGGCAATTCGGCTCGCGTGCTGCGTCTCGGCCACGTAGGAGGAAATCGAGTCGTCGACCTCATGCCAGGCCTTCAGGACGACTTGCTGGTAGGCCACCGCGGCCTCCTGTTGTTGCAGCTCCCGCAGGACGATCGTGGACCGGCGCCGGCCCTGGTCGAAGATCGGAATGCTCAGACTGGGGCCGGCGCTCCATTGCCGGCTGCCCCAGTCGCCGAACTTCGAGCTGGCCACCGATTCGAGACCGAAGCTGGCGCCCAGGGTGATCCGCGGGTACAGGTCCGCAATGGCAATGCCGATGTTGGCGGTTGCGGCGTGCAGTCGTGTTTCGGCGGCCTCGATGTCGGGACGACGCCGCGCCAGGTCCGAAGGCAGCCCGAGCCTCAGATCTGGCAACGGATGGCTGTCCGGTTGCACGCCGTCGGAGGCCAATTCGGCGTTGAGCGTCCCCGGCGTCATGCCGCAAAGCAGCGTGATCTGGTTCATCGCGAGCGCCTCCTGCGATAGCGCGGCAGGCAGTGTCGACTCCAGGCTGGCGACCTGGGCGCGCTGCTGGCTCACCGCCGATTCATCGGACAGTCCACCGCGAAACTGCGCGTCAAGAAGCTGCGCCGTCTCCCGCGCGGCCGCGAGCTCCGCGCGCAGGAGGTATTGCTGCCTCTGCGCGGCGCGCAAGGAGAAGTAGGATCGCGCAAGCTCGGCCTCGACGCTCAACCGGGCCTGCTGCAACGCCGCCCGCTGCCCGTCGGTGTTCGCTTTCGCGGCTTCTTCCGAGCGCAGCACGCGGCCCCACAGGTCGGGCTCCCAGGACGCGTCGAAGCCTGCCTGGTAGAGCGTGAAGGGCGCGCTGAGCGCGTCCAGCAGCGGCTGCTTGTCGGCACCTCCGATCAGGTTGACGAGCCTTGCCGAACTGCCTGATTCGCTTTGGCGCTGGCGTGTGACGCCGCCTCGGCCCTGGACCTGGGGTCCGCGCTGGGCGCTGACGGTGGCTTCGTCCATGCGCGACTGGAGTACGCGCAAGGCTGCCGTCCTGACATCCTGGTTGGCCGTCGCGGCGATGGCCTGCAGATGAATCAACTCTGCGTCTCCGAAGACGGCCCAGCGATCGGCCGGCAGCGTCGCGATCGATTCGCGCGGCGCGGAAAGCTCGGGCGAACCGCCATGGCGTTGCGACCAGTCCGCGGCAGCGTCGATGTCGGGACGAACGAAGTCCGGGCCGACGGCGCTGCAGCTTGCGAGCGTCGCCACGCAGGCGACGGCCGCGGACACGGCCAGCGCGCTACGGCAGCGTACGCGCTTGCGTGGACAGGGATGCGGAAGCGATAGCATGGAGCGTCCTTTTCATACCAGGCGATTGCGGAACAGCCAGGCCGCGGCGGGGAGGGTCACCGCTGCGATCAGCAGCAAGGGAACGAGGTCGGGAACGACCGCCGACAGCCCCACGCCCTCCAGGTAGATCCGGCGCACGAGGTCGATGCCGTAGCGCAACGGGTTGACCATCGTCGCGATCTGCAGGACACGCGGCATCGCGGCCACCGGTGTCGTCAGGCCGGACAGCAACATCATGGGCATGAGCAGCACGAAGGCGTAGAGCATGGCCTGCTGCATGTTGGCCGAGAGTGCACTCACCGACAGCCCGATGCCGACGCCCGCGATCATGAAGGCCGCGAGGCCGACGTAGAGCGCCCCGGCGGAGCCCGCCATCGGAATATGGAACCAGAAGCGCGTGACCAGCAGCACGAGCGTGGACTGCACCAGGCCGATCATCATGGGCGGGATCGCCTTGCCGATCATGATCTCTCCGGGCGACAGCGGCGTCACCAGCAACTGGTCGAAGGTGCCTTGTTCGCGTTCTCGCGCCACCGACAAGGCGGTCAGCATCAGCGTCTGCAGCATGCTCAGCGACGCGACAAGCGCCGGCATGAAATTCCAGCGCGTCTCCAGGTTCGGGTTGAACCAGGCTCGCGTTTCGAGCGTGAGTGCGGACGCCCCACCGCCATGCTGCTGCGCCTGCTCCAGGTTGAACGCGCCGACGACCTCGGCAACCGCCGCGGCCGCCGAATTCGCGGTGGTCGAATTGCGGGCGTCGAGGATCAGCTGGATCTGCTCGGACTGCCCTCCCATGAGCTGCTGCTCGAATCGCGGTCCGATACGCAGGACCATCAGCGCTCGCTGCGACTCGATGAGGGGAGCGATGGCGGAGTCCGACTGCAAGGTGGCGACGCGCCGAAAGAAGCCCGTGCCGTCGAGGTGCGCGAGCAGGCTTGCAGACGTGGGGCTGCGGCTCTGATCCAGCACGGCGTAGGGCACGTTGGACAGGTCATACGTCGCGACGTATCCGAAGACCAGGCTTTGAACCAGCACCGGCACGAACAGGATGATGCGGCTGGAGGGGTCCTTCAGCACCGACATCAGCTCCTTGCGTATGAGAGCCATCAAGCGAAACAGGAAATCGGTCACGGGACGGGCCTCAGGCGATGCGCTTGCGGGTCACCAGCCGCGCGGCGGTGAGCAGGATCACGGCATACGCCGTCAGGATGGCGCAGTCCTTGATGACGATGGGCCAGACGTTGCCGGCCAGCATCAGCGTCTTGATCAGATCGAGAAAGTGGGTGGCCGGCAGCAGTTCGCCGATGACACGAACCGCGGTCGGCACGTTGTTGAGGTCGAACAGGAAGCCCGACAACATCATCGCGGGCAGGAAGCTTGTCAGCAAAGCCACCTGGCTCGCGATGAACTGGTTCTTGGTCGCCGAGGAGATCAGCAGCCCTACGCCGAGCGCAACGAACATGTAGAGCACGGAGCTGAGCATGAGCAGCCACATCGATCCCTCCATCGGCACGTGGAACAGGAAGCGCGCGGCGACCATGCACATGGCGAATCCGATCATTCCGACCGCGAAGTACGGGATCAGCTTGGCCAGCAGGATCTCCAGCGGTCGCACGGGCGTGACGAAGAGCGCCTCGAGCGTGCCGCGCTCCCACTCGCGGGCCACGACCAGCGACGTCAGGAACGCCCCGACCAGCGTCATGATGAGGACGATCAGTCCCGGCACCAGGTACCAGGTGCTCGTGTTGGCCGAGTTGAACCACAAGCGCTGCTCGACGACGACGGTGCCGAAAGGTGCGCCGTCGGGAGTCGATGCGTGCCCTCCCCGGCTGTCGACGGTGCGGAGCGACCACTGCGCCAACCCGCCGCCGATGTAGCCCTGGATGATCCGCGCGGTCGACGCGTCGGCACCGTGGACGATCAGTTGCAGTTGCCCCTGGCCGGCGGCGAGCCGGCTGGCGAAGTCGCTCGGGACGCGCAGGATGCCGTCCACCTTGTGCGCCTGCATCAGGCGCGTCGCCTCCGGCATGGCACGCACATACACCGGCGTGATGTAGGTCGACAATTGCAGCCCTTCCAGCACGTCCAGCGTCGTCGGAGACGAGTCTTCCAGGACGATCGCGATCGGCGCGTTGTCGATGTCGAGCGAGATCCCGTAGCCGAACAGCAGGATCAGCAGCGCGGGCAGGGCGATGCCGATGGCCAGGTTGCTGCGATCGCGCAACAACTGGCGCACCTCCTTGCGCGTGAGCGCCACGAGCCGACTCCAGAAGCCGCCGTGGCGGGGCGTCGCGGCGGCGTTCATGCCGTCGTCTCCGCCGCATCGCGTCGCGGTTGCCCGTCGCGCGATCGCCGGACGATGTGGATGAACGCTTCCTCCATGCCGAGTCGGTCCGCCGACGAGCCGCCCGCATCGCTCGCCTGTTCCCGCACTTGCCCTGGTGTGCCGAGTGCCAGCACCTTGCCCGCGTCCTGGATGACGATGCGATCGCAGTACTCGGCTTCCTCCATGAAGTGCGTCGTGACGACGATCGTCGTGCCGCCTTCCGAGAGCGCCGTGATGCGACGCCAGAATTCGCGGCGCGCCAGCGGGTCTGCGCCGCTCGTGGGCTCGTCGAGGAACAGGATCTGCGGCTCGTGCAGCAGCGCCGCCGCCATCGCCAGGCGCTGGCGGTAGCCGCCGGGCAGCTGCCCGCTGGGCGTGCTGCGCAGTGACTGCAGCGAGAACTGGTCGATCACGGCGGCGATGCGATCCCTGGCGCGCTGCCCGCGCAGGCCATACGCGCCCGCGAAAAAACGCAGGTTCTCATCGACGTCCAGGTTGCCGTAGAGCGCGAACTTCTGCGAGACATAGCCGACGCGGCGGCGCGCGGCGGCACGCGCATCGCGCAGGTTCACGCCCGCCACGCTGAGGCTGCCGCCGGTGGCCGGCAGGAGACCGCACAGCATGCGGAACGTCGTGGTCTTGCCCGCGCCGTTGGGGCCCAGCAGTCCGAACACCTCGCCCTTGTGGACGGTGAACGAGGTGTCCTGCACCGCGACGAAGTCGCCGAACTTGCGCACCAGGTGCTTCACTTCGATCACGGGGCCGGTCGCATCTGCCGTGGCCGGCGTGCCGGCGACGGTACTGGGCGTGACCGCGACGCCGCCGGGCTCCTTGAGGCGGAGCAGTGCCATGAAGCCGTCCTCGAGACGAGCCGCCACGGCGCGCACGGGCACATCGCGCAACGCTTCGATCGACCCGGGAGCGTCCGTCCCGGGTCGCACGATGAAGCGGACTTCGGCCGCCTGCGGAACGGCGTCGAGCACCTGGTGCGTGTCGTCCAGCAACCGCGCCTGCAACCAGCGAGCGGGGCGGTCGGCGGGCGGTGTCGCCACGTAGCAGAGGTTCTCGGCGTGGGCGCGCAGCGATTGAGGCGAGCCGTGCGCCAGCACCTGCCCTTGACGCATCAAGAAGACCTGCGCGCAGCGCTCGGCCTCGTCCAGATAAGCCGTGCTCACCACGACGGTCAGTTGCTCGTCATCGACCAACTGCTGGACGATCTGCCACAACTCGCGACGCGACAGCGGGTCGACACCGACCGTGGGTTCGTCCAGCAGCAGCAATTCGGGCGAGCGCACCAGCGTGCACGCGAGTCCCAGTTTCTGCTTCATCCCACCCGACAGCTTGCCTGCCGGCCGTGAAGTGAAGCGGCCCAGGTCCGTCATCTCGAGCAGCTTCCGGTAGCGCGCCGTTCGCTCGGGCCCGGGCACGCCGTGCAGATCGGCGTAGAGATCCAGGTTCTCCTGCACGCTCAGGTCGTCATAGAGCCCGAAGCGCTGCGGCATGTAGCTGATGCGATCCTGTACCGACTGCGGGTCGCGCACGACGTCGATGCCCAGCACCGTGAACGTGCCGCCGTCCGGCACCAGGAGCCCGGCAGCCAGACGTAGAAGCGTGGTCTTGCCGGCGCCGTCGGGGCCGACCAGCGCCGTCAACGAACCGGCTGCCACCTGGATGGAGACGTCATCGAGCGCGACGACCTGCTGCTTCGATTCCTTCACCACGAAGGTGCGCCGCAGGTGCTCGCAGTTCAGCGCGACGGCAGCGGTCATGGCTTGGCGCTCTGCCCCTGAGTAGCCGCCGGCAGTCGTAGATGGACGGTCGCCGGCATGCCCAGCCGCAGCTGGTCCTGCGGGTCGTCGACCATGAATCTCACTTCATAGACGAGGCTGGTGCGCAACTCCGGGGTCTCGACCGTCTTGGGCGTGAACTCCGCGACGGACGAGATGTAGCCGATGCGGGCGGGGACGGCGCGGCCCGGCTGGCTGTCGGTCGCCACGCCGGCCTTCATGCCAACGGCGATGCGACCCAGCTGCGACTCCGTGACATAGGCGCGAACCCATTTCGGCTCGGTGATCGCGAGGGTGAAGACCGGACGCTGGGGCGATGCCATGTCACCGGGTTCGAGCAGTCGCGACCGCACGATGGCGTCGATGGGCGCGCGCAGTTCGGACTCGTCGATCTGGCGCTGGATCAGTGCCTGCCCGGCACGCGCGGAAGCGAGCTGGTTGCGCGCCTGGGCGATGTCTTCCTTGCGCGGCCCCGCGACGACGAGCTGCAGCGTCTTGCGCAGGCTCTCCGCCTGCGCCGCTTCGACCTGGGCGTGTCCCACCGCCGTGTCGAGGTCCTGTTGGCTGACTGCCTTGCCGGCCGTCGCCTCGCTGGTCGACCTCAGTCGCGCAAGCTGCCGCGCCGCAAGATCCGCATTGGCCTGCGCCGCGGCGAGATTGGCCTTCGCCTGGGCGACCTCCTCGGGTCGGCTACCCGCCTGCAGTCGGAGCAGCGCCTGCTCCTGGACACCGATCTGGGCCGCGCTCTGGGCCAGCCGGACCAGGGACGTGCGCTCGTCGAGCACTGCCAACACGGCACCGGCGTGCACCTTGTCGCCCTCGCGAACGCGGATCTCGGAGATCCGTTCGTTGGCATTGAACGCGAGCGACACCTGGCGGATGTCGATGTTGCCGTATAGCGTGAGTTCATCGGGATCGCTGGCGTGCCGATGCGCCATCCAGGCCCAGGTTGCCGCGCCCACCGCGACCGCGACGATGATCGCCACGGGCAAAAGGATCTTCTTGTTCATAGGACGTGATCTCCGACGAAAACGCAGGCAGGACCTAGCATACATTAACTTCAAATTTGAATTTGATGTTTACGTTGTGCGTTTGCGGTTACGCTCGCTCGATGACAACTCGAGTCGTTCGCAAGTCGAAGCCTGCCCCCCGGTCCGTCCGCTCGGATGGTGCGGAGACTCGCCTGCACATCCTTCAGGTCGCCGGCCAGCTTTTCGCGGAAAAGGGCTTCGAGCGGACCACCAGTCGCGAGATCTGTTCGGCGGCCGGCACGAACCTGGCAGCGGTGAACTATCACTTCGGGAGCAGGGATGGCCTGTACGAGGCCGTGCTCGTCGAAGCGCACGGACAGATCGTCGGGCTCGACGACCTGGAGTCGATAGCGCGCTCGGGGGTCACACCCGAAGCCAAGCTTCGCAAGTTGATTGCGCTTATTGTCCGGCGATCATCGGCCATCGACCTGCCCTGGGGCCTGCGCGTGCTGGTGCGCGAATTCATGAGCCCGTCGACGCATGTCAACACGCTGCTGAAACAGGCCGTGCTGCCGAAGCTCAGAGTGGCGCGGGCCATGATCGCCGAATTTCTCGGTGTCCCCGACGAGCATCCTCTCGTTCAGCGAGCCATCGCGTTCGTCGTGCTCCCGTGCATCATGCTCGTGGTCGCGCCGCGACCCGTGCTTCGCCAAGCATTGCCGGCCTTGATGGCCGATCCTGCCTCGCTGGCGGAAGACATGGGCAACTACGCGCTGGCAGGCTTGTCGTCGCTGGCCAGCTTGCACTCCCCGCATTGACATTGCCTTCCATGTCGTTGCCGAGTGGAAAATGACGGGACTGCCCAGCCCCGGAACTGCGGCCACGTGGGATGAGAAGTGATCTGCCACCCTCGACCGGATGTCCGGTAGCTGACTCCCTGACTGCGACGTCGGAATTGCGCTTCGGGTCGATGCCAGCCGATGCCTCGAAGCCGCCATTCGACCGGCGCGTTCGACGACAGCGACGCCCCTACAACGGCTCCACCCCCTGCGCCGCCTTGAACACCTGCCCCGGGTCATACGCCGTCTTCACCTGCCGCAGCCGCGCGTAGTTCGCGCCGTAGTACGCCTGCTGCCAGTTCGCCAGCCCCGGATCGAGGTAGTTCTGGTACGCCTCGCCGCTGCTCCACGGCGCCATGCCCGCGCGCAGGCCGCTGACGACGGCCTGTGCCTGCGACGCCTGGGCCGCCGACCAGCTGGCCGCGGACGAGAGGTAGTACTGCGCGCTGAACACCGCGTTGCGGTGAACGAACGCCGTCGCGTCGGGCGCGACGCGGCCGATCGCGCCGCCCATCAGGTCCAGGATGACGATGACGGCGACGCCCTCGGCCTGCAGCGATTGCATCTGATCCAGCATCGCCTGGAGGCCTTCGGCCGGCAACGCGACGTCGAAGAAATCGGAGCCCGCGGCGAAGGACACCCGGGCGACGCTGCCGTCCGCGGTCTCGCTGGCCAGGTGGCACTGCGAGACGCTTCGGTTGCCGCAGCTCGCGAGCATCGCGGCGCGGAAGGTCCTCGCGACGCTGCTCTGCGACGTGGGCGTCGCGCCCGCCGCGGCCAGGAACCCGGCCCAGTACGGCGCGAAGTCGGCCGGGCTGCCGATGCACAGGCCCGAGACCTCGATCGCCGGGGTGCCGCCCGCGGAACCCGAGGTGCCCAGCGCGAGGCTGGACCAGATCGTGTCGGGGATCGCCTGCGGCCAGGCCTGCCAGGCGGCGAACACCCTGGCGGCGTCGGCCCAGGCGAAGTCGGCGGAGAACGCCACCACGTCGCTGGTGGCGAAGGTGTCGAACGTCAGCGAGGTGACGACGCCGAAGTTGCCGCCGCCGCCGCCGCGCAAGGCCCAGAACAGGTCGGCGTGCTGGCTCGCGTCGCAGGTGACGACGCTGCCGTCGGCCAGCACCACCTGCGCCGAGGCGAGGCGGTCGCAGGTCAGGCCGTAGGCGCGGTCGACCATGCCGATGCCGCCGCCCTGCGCGATGCCCGCGATGCCGATCGTCGGGCACGTCCCGGACGGAATGCACACGCCCTGGCCGGCCAACTGGTCGTAGACGTCCACCAGCTTCGCGCCGGCGCCGATGGTGGCGGTGCCGCTGCCGACGGCGATGGCGTCCATCGGCCCGACGTCGATCACCATGCCGGTGGTCGTGGCGTTGCCGGTGTAGCCGTGGCCGCCCGAGCGCACCGTGAGCGCCAGGTGGTTCGCGCGCGCGAACGCGAGCGCCAGCGCGACGTCGCCGGCCGACGCGCAGCGCACCAGCGCCTGCGGCACGGTCGCGTCGAACACGAGGTTGAACACCGGGGCCGCCACCGCGAATCCGGCCGCGCCGGGCAAGAGCACGCTGCCTTGCATCCCGCCGGCCAGCGCGGCCCAGTCCGGGGCCGCGGGCGGCGGCGGCGGCGGCGGCGGGGGCGGGGGCGGCGCGGCATCGCCGCCGCAAGCGCTCAGTCCGAGCGCCGTGGCCGAGCCGGCCGCCGCGATGAAATGCCTGCGATCCAAGGTCGCCTCCCGGGGATGCGAACGCCGGAATCCGGGCAAGCGACAGGCCAGCGGCGGACTCGGGACGGTTCGAGCTTCCTGGCGACGATAGCGCCGCGCGGGCGGCGAGTGTCACCAAAGACGCGGCGCATCGGACCCGGTCACGAACGAACGGCTACGGTGCCCGCCTGCTCGACCGTGGCCTTCGAAGATTCACGGCAGCACCTGCAGGCTCCGTTCGATGCGATACGCCTGGGCCTCGCCGGCGCCCTTCGCGCTGCCCTTCTCCTCGTCGCTCGTCGCGACCAGCCGGTCGCCGACGACCGCATAGCTGCGCTGCTCGTCGGAATGCTGCTCGAAGCTGACCACCACGAAGGCCCTTCCCGACACGTCGAAGTGGCGCAGGCTGGCGAGCGGGGTGCCGTCGGCGGCGATCCAGACGGTCAGCACGAGCTTGAACTCGCGCACGTACTTGCGGTTGCTGTCCGACAGGCTGTCCACGCTGCCCTCGAACTGCAGCTTGCGCGCGGGCTTGCCGCCCCAGGCCTCGGTCGTCTCGCCCTTGAACTGGGTGTCGTCGATCTCGCGCTGCAGCGCGGGTGCCGCGGACGACAGCCCGCGCATCTCGTTGAAGCCCAGCTGCGCCAACGCCTGCGACAGCGGCTTGGGCGCGTTCTTGTCCTTGACCGCCGCGCGCGACTCGGCGTCGACGCGCGCCAGCAGTTCGTGGCTGTACAGCGGCTGCAGGCCGCGCGGACCGTCTTCCAGCGCGATCGTGACCTGGCCCTGCGTCTCCTTGGCGTCCTTGCCGTCGCCGGTGCGGCGCCAGTCGTGCGCCTGCGCGTTCGCCTTGAGCGGCGCCTGGCCTTGCAGGCGCGCGAGCGCGGCGCGCAGGTCGGCCTGTCCGTCGGCATGGGCGACGCCGCACGTGGCCATGAGCGCGGCGAGCAGCAGGGGCGGCGCGGAGATCTTGAGGTTCATGTCATCGGAAGGTTGTTCGAGGCCGACGAAGTGTAGTCAGGTCGTCTCCCCCGCCGGCAGCGCTTGCGACGAACTGCGCGGGCTCCGGGACCAACCGTCGACCCGAGGTCGCCCGGGGCGAGCGAACGCCGGGTGCCCCCCATGCGCACTCGGGCGCGTTCCTCAGCGGCCGTCCACCAGCCGGGCGAATCCGCTGGCACGAAAGCGCTCGACGACGAAGTCGACGAAGGCGCTCGTCTTGGCCGGCAGCATGCGGCGCGACGGGTAGTAGATCGACAGCGGGCCGGCGTCGCTGTACCAGCCCGGCAGCAGCCGGACCAGCTCGCCGCTGGCGATGTGGGCGAACGCGAACGGCATGGGCACCAGCGCCACGCCCAGGCCCTGGCGCGCGGCCAGCGCGATCGCCTCGGGATCGCTGAAGATCAGCCGCGGCCGGCAGGGCACCGGCTGGTCGACGCCGCGCCGTGCGCGCAACGTCCACGGCCGCACCCGCCCGGTGGGAGAGGAGCGGCGCATGATGCCGTCCAGCGTCGCGAAGTCGTCGGGCTGCTGCGGCAGCGCGCGGCCGGCGAGATACCCCGGCGACGCCACCGCCACGATGTGCACCGGCGCGAGCTCGCGCGCCACGACGCCCGGCGTCAGCGCGAAGCCGCCGCCCACCGCCGCGTCGAAACCCTCGCCGACGAGGTCGATGCGGCGGTTGTCGAAATGCCAGTCGGGCACGACGCCGGGATGGCGTGCCAGGAATTCGCCCAGCAAGGGCACCAGGAAGTTGCGGCCCAGCGCCTGGCCCATGCTGACCTTGAGCGTGCCGGTGGCCACGTCGTCGTCGTCGCGCAGGCCCGCGAGGGCGGCGTCCAGCGAGGCCAGCGGATCCTGCACCTGGGCGAGGAAGCGCTCGCCGCTCCCGGTGAGCGCCAGCCGGCGCGTGCTGCGATGGAACAGGCGCACGCCCACCAGCGACTCCAGGCGCGCCACGTTCTTGCTCACCGCCGCGGCCGACAGGCCCAGGCTGCGGGCGGCCGCCGAGAAGCTGCCGTGTTCGGCGGCTCGCACGAAGGAGGTCAGCAGCGACAGGTCGGCCATGGTTCATCTTAAACCGCGGGTTGAAGCAGATTGCCTCCCATCGGGACTAGTTGGCGGCGACTGCGGACTCCACACTCGAACGACCGCGCGGCCGCCGGCCGCGGCCAGCCCCTCCCCTTCGAAAGGAACTCCCATGCGATCGCCCCTCATCGCCCTGCTGTCCGTCCTGGCCGGCCTGCTGACCGGAACGGCCTCCGGCGCCGCCCGCGCCGAGAGCTTCGACTTCCCCGCCGGCTTCGCCACGCGCGAGGTGCCGGCCAACGGCACGACGATCCACGTCCGCTCGGGAGGCAGCGGCCCGGCCGTGGTGCTGCTGCACGGGTACGGCGAGACCGGCGACATGTGGATCCCGCTAGCCGCCGCGCTGGTGAAGGACCACCAGGTGATCGTCCCCGACCTGCGCGGCCTGGGCCTGTCGGCCAAGCCCGCCGGCGGCTTCGACAAGAAGACGCAGGCCGCCGACGTGGCCGCCGTGATGGACGCGCTCGGCGCCGCCAAGGCCGACGTCGTGGCCCACGACATCGGCAACATGGTCGCGTTCCAGCTCGCCGCGCGCTACCCGGAGCGGGTGCGCCGCCTGGTGCTGATCGATGCGCCGGTGCCCGGCGTCGGCCCCTGGGACGAGGTGCTCAAGAATCCGCTGCTGTGGCACTTCCGCTTCGGCGGCCCCGACATGGAGCGGCTGGTGGCCGGGCGCGAGCGGATCTACCTCGACCGGTTCTGGAACGAGTTCTCGGCGTCGCCCGCGCGCTTTTCCGAGGCGGCGCGCGTGCACTACGCGGCGCTCTACGCGATGCCCGGCGCGATGCACTCGGGCTTCGCCCAGTTCGCCGCGTTCGACCAGGACGCGGTCGACAACCGCGCGTTCCTGGCCGGCGGCGGCCGCCTGAAGATGCCCGTGCTCGCCGTCGGCGGCGCGAAGTCCTTCGGCCCGATGATGGCCACCGTCATGCGCGCAGCCGCCGACGAGGTGACCGAGGCGCAGGTGCCCGACTCGGGCCACTGGATCATGGAAGAGAACCCGGGCGCCACGACAAAGCTGGTGACGGACTTCCTGTCGCGCTGAACAGCCGGCCTGTCTTGTTGCGCAACGGCATCGGGGTATTCACCGTCATTGGTATACGGTAGGAGGTTCATCGGAAGAGTCATGACTTCGTCACGCGCGACACATAACGTCCGCGCTTTTGTCGAATCACGAGAACTCCGATGACTTTCCTTACCAACGCGACCGATCCGCGCCACCGCGCGCTCGTCGCCTCGCTCGTCGCCGCGGCCACCCTCGCCGCCTGCGGCGGCGACAAGACCTCCGGCAGCAACGCCCCGGCCGCCGGCACCTCCGTCGCGCTGACGCTGATGGAGACGACCGACCTGCACCAGAACATCCTCGGCTACGACTACTACAAGCTCGCCGCAGACAACTCCGTCGGCATCGAGCGCACCTCCACGCTGATCAAGCAGGTCCGCGCGGCCAACACGAACACGATGCTGTTCGACGCCGGCGACATCATCCAGGGCACGGTTCTCGGCGACTACCAGGCGCTCGTCAACAAGGTGCCGTGCACCGACAAGCTGGCCATCTTCAAGGCGATGGACGCCATCGGCTACGACGCCGGCACCATCGGCAACCACGAGTTCAACTACGGCCTGGCCTACCTGGGCCAGGTGACCAACCGCCAGTTCAACGTGCCCAACCTGCCCGCGCCGTCGGCCCAGGCCAAGTGCACCGGCCCGGCCTACCCGCAGGTGCTGGCCAACGTGGTCAGCACCACGGACTCCAAGCCCATCTTCGATCCGTACGTCATCCTGACGAAGACCCTCAGCGCCACGACGCCGGACGGCAAGACGGTGACCGTGCCGGTCAAGGTCGGCGTCATCGGCTTCACGCCGCCGGCCATCATGTCGTGGGACAAGGGCAACCTCGAAGGCAACGTCACGACGACGGGCCTGAAGGAGACGGCCGAGAAGTACATCCCCGAGATGAAGGCCAAGGGCGCCGACATCATCGTGGCGATCGCGCACGGCGGCCCCGACAGCGCGGCCTACTCGCCCACGATGGAGAACGGCACGCTGTACCTCGCGCAGGTGCCGGGCATCGACGTGCTGCTGATGGGCCACATGCACCAGGTGTTCCCGAACGCCACGAGCACGGTGGCCGCGTTCAACATCACCGGCGTCGACAAGACCGCCGGCACCGTGTCCGGCGTGCCGTCGGTGATGGCCAACTTCTGGGGCAAGAACCTGGGCGTGGTCAACCTGACGCTGAAGTACGGCGCCACGGGCTGGGCCGTCGACACGACCGCGACCAAGACCTCGACGCTCTCGACGCAGAACGCCGACAAGAGCTACGTGGCCGCCGACACGGCGATCGCGCCGCTGGTGCAGACCGAGCACCAGGGCACGATCACGTACGTGAAGACGCCGATCGGCACCACCGACTACCGCGCGAGCACCTACTTCGCGGACGTCGGCGACACCACCGCGATCCAGATCGTCAACCAGGCCCAGGCCGCGTACGTGAAGGCGTACGTGAGCGCCAACCTGCCGCAGTACGCCACGCTGCCGGTGCTGTCGGTCAGCGCGCCGTTCAAGAGCGGCTTCGGCGGCGCGACGGACTACACCGACGTCGCCAGCGGCAACCTGGCCATCTTCAACGCGGCCGACCTGTACCTGTACGCGAACACGATCCAGGCCGTGCTCGTGACCGGCGCCGACCTGAAGGCCTGGCTGGAGACCGCCGCCACGCGCTTCAACACGATCGACCCGACGAAGACGACCGCGCAGTCGCTGGTGAGCACCTTCCCGGGCTACAACTTCGACGTGCTCGACGGCGACGCCTCGATGAAGTACGAGATCGACGTGACCCAGCCGGTGGGCAGCCGCATCAAGAACTTCACCTACAACGGCACGGTGGTCAACCCGACGGCGCAGTTCATCGTCGCGACGAACAACTACCGCGCCAGCGGCGGCGGCAACTTCCCCGGCCTGAACGGCAGCAAGACGATCTACGCGAGCCCCGACGCCAACCGGGACGTGCTGATCGCCTACATCAAGAAGGCGGCCACGCTCGCCAAGGTGACCAACGGCAGCGACCGCAGCTGGCACTTCACCCCCGTGACGACGGCCGGCCCGGTGCAGTTCAGCTCGGCGCCCAACCTCGCCGCGCTGGCGGCCGCCGACGGCATCCCGGGCGTGACGCAGGTGCTGGCCGACGACGGCACCAACCTGGGCCTGGCCCGCTACCAGATCGACCTGAGCGTCCAGTGAAGCGCGCGATCGCCGGCGTGGCCCTCGCGGCCACCTTGGTGGTCGCGGCGGCC
>FTJN01001231.1_pt3 | contig 30125 bp, 27 predicted proteins | sample 1658361 | NCBI WGS metagenome assembly FTJN01 (sample SAMEA3914819, study PRJEB12502) | metagenome | biome: forest; material: soil | place: Canada | collected 2010-06-26 | depth 0.3 m
AGCACCCACAGGTCGTACGCGCCGGACGCGGCCGGCGTCCACGTGTCGGCGAGCGTCTTGCCCGCCTCGACCGTGTAGCGGCGCGGGATCGCCGTCAGGTTGTTGCGGTCGTAGACGTGGAACACCGCGGCCTGCGTGCCGAGGTTGGCGAACGCGAGCACCACCTTGGTGGCGTTGATGCTGGTCGTGCCGGGCACCACGGTCGCGGTCGCGTGCAGCGCGTACGGCAGCGCGCGCGAGGGCTTGACGCCCTGCGCCTGCACCGGCAGGACCGGCACGGGCGCGACCGTCGGCGTGGTCGTCTTGCCGAGCGCGCGGCTCGCGGCGTCGCGCGCCGTCGTGTCGGGCAGCGACGAGACGAGGTCGGCGTCGTTGGGCGTGGCGAAGTTGAAGCACGAGGTCAGGTCGCCGACGACCGCGCGCCGCCACGCGCTGATGTTGGTCTCGACGACGCCGAAGCGCTTCTCGATGAAGCGGATCGTCGACGTCTGGTCGAACACCTGCGAATTGACCCACCCGCCCTTGCTCCATGGCGAGATCACGTACAGCGGCACGCGCGGGCCGAGGCCGAACGGATGGTGCTTGTACGGATCGACGGTGGTGATGCCGCCGTCGGCGTCGCCCAGGTACTCGTCCGACGCGTCCACCGTGCTGGCGCCGGCCAGCCGGGCCTGCGCCGGGTCGGCGCTCCAGGTGACGTAGGACGGCGGGGCGGGCGGGGCGGCGTGATCGAAGAAGCCGTCGTTCTCGTCGAAGTTGACGATCAGGACGGTCTTGCTCCAGACGTCCGGGTTGGCGGTCAGCGCGTCCAGCACCTTGGCGATGTAGGCCGCGCCCTGCGCCGGGCTGGAGGCGCTCGGATGCTCGGAGCCGGACGAGGTCGCGCAGATCCACGACACCTGCGGCAGCGTGCCGGCGATCACGTCGGCCTTGAGCAGGTCCAGGTCGCGCGTCTTGATGCCCTTCTCGTACAAGGCCTGCTGGCGCGGCGTGCGCGCGGGCGACACCACCGGCGTGCTCGCGGCGTTGGCGTCGCGGAAGTTCCTGAAGCCCAGCAGGGAGTTCAGCGCGTAGAACTCGACCTCCTCGTTCTGGTAGACCTGCCACGACACGCCGGCGTCCTCCAGCCGTTCGGCATACGTCATCCAGGTATAGCCGCTCTTGATCGCGCCGTTGGTCAACGCGTTGTAGCTGTTGTCCATCGCCGGACCGTTGAAGACGCCCGGCTGGCTCGGGTCGTCCTTGCCGTGGTTGGTGCCGGTGTAGAAGAAGCAGCGGTTCGGATTGGTGCCGCCGGTGAACGCGCAGTGGTTGTCGTCGCAGAGCGTGAACGCGTCGGCGAGCGCGAACTGGAACGGGATGTCCGACTCCGTGAAATACACCATCGACGGATTGTTCTTGTACTGTGGCCAGTTCGACAGCCGGCCGTGGTCCCAGGCGAGCTGCGCATCGGGGTACAGGTGCGGCGTGCCGGCGGTGCGGATCAGCGCGAAGTTGGCGGACGTGTCGTTGCGCTGCGGCGCGAGCACCTTCGGGTTGGAGCCGGTGGCGATGTCGTTGCGCTGGTACCAGACGGTCTTGCCCTGCAGCAGGTCCGTGTTGGGCACGGGGATCGGGAACGGGTCGGCGAAGCCGCGCACGCCGGCCATGGAACCGAAGTAGTGGTCGAACGAGCGGTTCTCCTGCATCAGGCAGACGATGTGCTCGACGTCCTGGATCGTGCCGGTGCGGTTGTTCGCCGCGATGGCGAGCGCGCGGGCGATCGCGGGCGGAAAGGCGGTCAGCGCGGCGGTGGAGCCGGCGGCGGTGGCGACGGTGCGGAGGAAATGGCGGCGGTCGAAGGTCATGGCGTGGCGTTCCAGCGTGGAGGGTGGGCGAAGGCGGCTCAGCCGCGGCGGCGGCGGCGGGCGGTGACGGCGAGCGCCAGCAGGCCCGCGGTCATCAGCGCCATCGAGCCCGGCTCGGGCACGGCCGCGGAGAAGGTGAGGTCGTCCAGCACCCAGGCGCCCTGGTCGGCGCTGGAGACGATCACCTCGTCCACCAGGCCGGCGTAGCCGCTCGCGAGCCACGTCGGCGTGGCCGAGGTGCCCAGCGTGGCCGACGTCGCCACCAGCGTCCCGTGCTCGTACAGCTCGAAGGTGACGCTGACGTCGTCGTAGCCGGCGAACCAGGCGCCCTGGAAGGTCTTGCCGTCGCCCAGGCCGATCGCCGTGGCGGCGTCGGCGTCGCCGAAGCCGCTCGCGATGCGCACGCTGCCCGAGTGCGGCGTGAAGGGCGCCTGCTCGCCGCCGAACGCGAACCAGTCGCCGGCCGACCAGTCGAGTCCGCCGTAGTTCGCGGCGACCAGGCCGTCGGTCGCGACGTCGTCGAAAGTGAGCACCGTGGCCGAGGCGAACGGGGCGGCGGCCGCGCAGGCGAAGGCCAGCGCGAGTTGCGGGATCAGGGGGTTCATCGTGACTCCGGGAGGGCGTTGGGGATGCCCGCACGTTAGTCACGGCACATGACCGGACCGCGACGGAATCGTGTCAGCGTCAGGCCTGCTCGACGGTGGATTTGCCTTGGGGTGGATCCCGCGACGACGCTTCGCTCCGCGCGGGATGACAGCCTTTTCGCGCACGAGACGACACGAGTCGTGCCGTCATCCTGCGCGCAGTCGCAGGATCCACCCCGGCCATCCACGCGACCGGTCGCCGCATAGGGGGTGGCGTATGGCCACCGTCAACGCGCGCCGCTGGCGGACGCCCAGTCCAGAACCTGTGCCGCACTCGCGAATTCGTCGCACGACCGCACGGGAATGGCTGGGTATCGCTCGCGCCACAGTCGAGCGAGCGTCGTGCCGGGGCCGACCTCCAGCACGGCGTCGGGTCGGCGCTCGGCGACCGCGTCCATGCAGGCGTCCCAACGCACGGTCGTCGCCAATTGTTCGGCCAGCACGCGCTGCACTTCGGCGGTGTCGCGCAGCACGGTGGCGGTGATTCCCGCGACCCACGCGACACGCGGCGCGCGCCAGCGCGCGAGCGCCAGCGCGTGCGCGAACACGGGCACGGCCGGCCGCATCGCGCGCGTGTGCGAGGCCACGCGTACGCCCAGCGGCGTCGCCTTCGCGCCGAGTTGGCTCAAGTGCGTCGCCGCCAGCGCCAGCGCATCCACCGGGCCGCCGAGGATGCAGCGGCGTTCGCCGGTGCGGATCGCGACCTCGAGGTCCCAGCGCGCGCAGGCGGCGGCGACGTCGCTCGCGCCGATGTCGGACAACCCCAGGAGGCCGGCCGCGCCGTCGGCCGCGCACGCGTCCATCGCCGCGGCGCGCCGCGCGGCCAGCGTCATCGCATCGTCCGCGTCCAGCATGCCCGCGGCCACGCACGCCGCGAGCTCGCCGACGCTGTAGCCGGCCACCGCCACGACCCGCGGCAGGCCGGCCGCCAACGCGGCCCACGCTGCGACGCTGCTGCCGGTCAGGAGCGGCTGGGCCACCGCATTCGACTGCGACCAGGCGGTGTCGGCCAGCCGCAGCCGCCAGTCGGTGCCGAGCGCGGCCGCCATCCGGTCGAGCACGGGCCGTGCCGCCGCCTCGGCCTCCAGCCAGGGCAGCATCGCCTCGTGCTGCGTGCCCTGCCCCGGAAAGAGCAGCGCGATCGTCATCGCGGCGCGGCGCCGCGCATCCGCTCGACGCGGTCGACCCAGCAGGCCGCGGCGAGCAGGTCGGCCGCGCCGCCGGGCGACAGCCGGCGCGCGACGAACAGCGCATGCACGCGCGCGGCCCGCGCCGGCGCGTCGGCGCCCAGGCCGCCGCCCTGGGCGAGGAAGTCGCGCGCGAGGCCCTGCGCGTCGCGCAAGCCTTGCAGGCCCCCCCGATGGACGAGGTTGGTGTCGTCCACCTCGGCCATCGCCGTGAACAGCGCGTGCAGCCGTGCGCCCCGGTCGTCGGCCCCGGCGCGCCGCGCGGCGCGCAGCGCCGGCAACACGTGCTCGAACAGCGTGGGCAGGCCCAGCGCCGCCTCCTCGGCCGCGCTGCGCAGGCCATGGGCGCGCGCGGCGCGGGCGCCGTGCGAGTCGGACGCGCGCCGCGCGCGTGAGGCCAGCGCGCCGCCCCAGCGCGCGCGCAGTGTCGCGCGCAGGTGGTGCGCGTCGCAGGCCAGGCCCGTGGCCTGCGCCGCGGCCGCCGCGGCGCACAGCAGGCCCAGCGTGAAGATCGCGCCGCGGTGCGTGTTGACGCCGCCGGTCGCGCGCAGCATGCGATCCTCGGCCGCGACGCCCAAGGCCTCCAGCGGTGCGAACTCGGCGCTCGCCGCGCCCTGCGCAGCCACGCGCACGAAGAAGTGGCGCAACGCGAACAGGCTGCGCAGGAAGGTGCCGGCGTCCATGTCGTCGTGGCTCCCGGTGTCGTCGAAGGACACCAGGCCGGGCTTGGGCGCCAGCGCCAGCTCGTCGTACAGCGACACGATGGCCGCGCGGCCGAGCGCCGCATGGAAGGCGAGCGGCGCCGCGTCTTCCCGCACCCGATGCACGCGTTGCACCGTCCGCGCGCTCATGCCGGACACTCCAGCGCCACGCCCTGCAGCCGCTTGACCAGCACCTGCGCCACGCGTCCCTGGCGATGCGCGTGCCACTCGCGCCACGCGATCGCGCCGCCGTCGGGAAACAGCAGCTCGCCGTCGAGCCGCGGGCCCTCCCATGCCGCGGACGCCAGGCTCCCGGCGACCGCGTCGGCCTGGGCGCCGGAGCTCACCGGCAGGAGCAGGTCCAGATCGGACGCCGCATGGACGTAGGTCATGCGCGTGAGCGCCTGCCAGCCGAAGCCGCCGTACACGCGTGGCGCGCAATCGGCGGCCGCCAGCGTCGCGAGCAGCGCTCGCCACGGCGCCGCGGCGGCGCGCGGCAACAGCCGCGTCGTCGCTTCGGCCAGCGGAAACTCGTCGAAGAACAGCACGTCGCGCGCATCGACGGCCAGCGCCAGGCGCCGCCGCCGATAGCGCGCCGGCGCGGGCAGGCCGGTGGCGACGCGGCCATCCTGCGACGGCGGCTGGCGCGTGACCACCAGCGGCAGGCCGCGCGCGGCCCACAGGCCCAGGCAACTGCGCGCGACGGCGTCCCACGGGGCCTCCAGCACGCGCCCCCAGCCGTCGCCGGACAGCCGGACCAGCTGCTGGCGACGCAGCCCCGTCATCACGCCTCCAGCACGCGCCGAACCACGTCGGCGGCGACGCGGCGGCCGCCGCGCTGAGCGCCCTCCTGCGCCCGGCGATCGGCGGTGTCGCGATCGGCGAGCGCGGCGCGCAGGCCGGCGGCGAGGTCGCCGTCCCACAGCGAGCGCACGCCGCCCATCGCGACGTAGTTCGCCACGCCCGGCGCGAACACGGGGTTGGTGAGCGAGAGCGACTCGAGCAAGGCCTCGGGCAGCTTGGTCACGCGCGCCATCGCGGGCACGCGCATCACGCGGATCTCGGCCGCGGGCACCGCGTGGCAGGCGTCGGCCATCAGCCCGGACGTGATGAAGCCACCCGACAGCGCCTGGTCGTAGACGAGCCCGATCACCGGATGCCCCTGGCGCCGCGCGAGATCGAGGCAGCACCCGAGGTGCGCCATCGCGCGGTGGATGCCCAGCAGTTCGTCGCGGCGACGCAGCTTCTGGCCTTGCGTGTCGACCAGCAGCAGCAAGGGCCGGCCCGGCGCCTCGGCCACCACGCCGAGGATCGCGCGCGCCTGGCGCAGCGCGAGATCGACGCCGACCGCCGCGTGGTTGGTGGTGCCGACGATCGCGATCGGGGCGCCGTCGAAGGACGCCGTGCCGTACAGGAAGTCGCCGTCGGCCGCGATCGCATGGTCCGCGCCGAAAAGCCGGGTGGCGACGGTGGGCCAGTCCATCACGCGGCTCCGTTGGCGAGCGGCGCCGTCGCGGCGGGGCGAAGCGCGCGCACCGCGACGGCGTCGAGGTCGGGAATTTCGCGCGCCGCGGCCACGCCCAGGCGCGTCCAGAACGCGAACGCGTCGGCGCCGTCGCCGGCCAGGTCGGTGCGTTCCTGCAGCAGCGCCGATTCGCGCTGCAACGCAGCCAACGTCATCGGCCGATGCACCGACACCGCCGCGATCGCCGCCGCCCGGAACGCGGCCGGATCGTCGTCGACCAGCGCGTCGCAATCGCCGCTGAGCCAGCGGTGCTTGCCGCCCGTGGTGCGCCACACCAGCGCGCGATCGCGCGAGTCGAACTCGCCGGCGCCGTGGGCCGATTCGATCACCTCGGGGCCGGACATCGCATGGCGTGCGATGTCGCTCATCACGACCGAGTCGGCGCAGCGCGCGACGATGCCCATGCCGCCGAAACAGCCGTTGGCCCCGCCGATGAGCATCACCGTCGCGATGCCCGCGGCACGCACGTCGAGCAGCGCGCGCATCACCTCCGAGACGGCGATCAGGCCCGCGTTGGCCTCGTGCAGGCGCACGCCGCCGGACTCGGCCAGCAGCAGCACCGCGTCGGGCCGGTCGCGCAGCGCGCGGCGCAGCAGGCCGACCAGCTTCGCGCCGTGCACCTCGCCGACGCCGCCGCCCATGAACTCGCCTTCCTGCGCGACGACGAACACCCCGCGTCCCGCCAGCGTCGCGCGGCCGATGGCGACGCCGTCGTCGAAGGCGGCCGGCACGCCGAGCTGCGCGAGGTGCGGACTCATCACGCGTTCGGACGGCGGCAGCCATTCATGGAACGTGCCCGCGTCGACGATCGCGGCGAGCCGCTCGCGCGCCGACATCTCCGCGAAGCTCGCGGCCGTCACGGCGTCGCTCCCGCGATCGCCGCGACGGCCTGGTCGAGCCGCAGGCTCACCACGGCCGGCGTGGCGCCCATGTCGTGGATGGACACGCTCAGGCCGGCGAGGCCGTGGCGCGCGTGGAAGTCGCGCAGCACCGCCTCCCAGATCGGCCCGAATCCGCGCGCGGAGGTGTCGACGTCGACGCGGCAGCCCGAGCCTGGGTCGGACTCGAGCAGCACCTCGAGGTTGCCCGACGCGACGACGCCCACCAGCGCCGGCGCGAACGGCGCCAGCACGCGGCCGCCGTCGAACGCGAAATGCAGGGTCTCCATGCCGGCCATTCGTTGCCCTCCGTCACCAGTTGCGGAAGCGGCGCGGTGGCCGATAGAGGCCGCCGGATGCGCGCACGAGGTCGCGCATCGAGCGCGCCGCGAGCAGGTTGCGCGTCGCGTCGCGCGGATCGATGCCGAGGTCGGCCGGCCGGCGGATGACGCCGCGCGCGCGCAGCTTGTCCACCATCGCGCGATCGCGCGCCTGGCCCACGGGCGTGAAGCCGGCCACGCCGCGGATCGCCTGCTCGCGCTCCGCGTCGTCGCGGCACAGCAGCAGGTTGGCGATGCCTTCCTCGGTGAGCACGTGCGTCACGTCGTCGCCGTAGATCATGATCGGCGGCAGCGCGAGCTTGGCCTGCTCGGCGAGCTGCCACGCGTCCAGCGTCTCGACGAACGCGGGTTGCATGTGCTCGCGAAACGTCTCCACCATCTGCACGACCAGCTTCTGGCCGCGCGGCGTGCCGCGCACGCCGGGCAGGCCGTCGCGCGCCTCGCGGCCGGCCTTCAGCCACGCCTCGCTGGCATGGCGCCGGCCGCGCGCGTCGGCGCCCATGTTGGGCGCGCCGCCGAAGCCGGCGATCCGGCCCAGCGTGGCGGTAGAGCTGTTGCCCAGCGTGTCCATCTGCAGCGTGGAGCCGATGAACAGGTCGCACGCGTAGTGGCCCGCGGCCTGGCAGAACGCGCGGTTGCTGCGCAGGCTGCCGTCGCGCCCGGTGAAGAAGACGTCGGGCCGCGCGCGGATGTAGTCCTCCATGCCCAGCTCGGAGCCGAACGAATGCACCGACTCGACCCAGCCGGCCTCGATCGCCGGGATCAGGGCCGGGTGCGGATTCAGCGCCCAGTGGCGGCAGATCCTGCCCTTCAGGCCCAGGCGTTCGCCGTAGGTGGGCAGCAGCAGCTCGATCGCCGCGGTGTCGAAGCCGATGCCGTGATTGAGCGATTGCACGCCGTATTCCGCGTAGATGCCCTTGATGGCCATCATCGCCATCAGCACCTGGATCTCGGAGATCTGCGCCGGATCGCGGGTGAACAGCGGCTCGATGAACGCCGGCTCGGGGGCGCGCACGACGAAGTCGACCCAGTCGGCCGGGATGTCGACGCGCGGCAGCGTGTCGACGATCTCGTCGACCTGCGCGATGACGATGCCGCTCTTGAACGCGGTGGCCTCGACGATGGCCGGCGTGTCCTCCGTGTTCGGGCCCGTGTACAGGTTGCCCTGGGCGTCGGCGGCCTGCGCCGCGATCAGCGAGACCTTGGGCGTCAGGTCGATGAAGTAGCGGCCGAACAGCTCGAGGTAGGTGTGGATCGCGCCGATCTGCAGCTTGCCCTGCCCCAGCAATTGCGCGAGGCGCAGCGCCTGCGGCCCCGAGAACGAGAAGTCGAGCTTGCTGGCGATGCCCAGCTCGAAGACGTCGAGATGCTCGGGCAGCGAGAGCACCGACTGCACCATGTGGAGGTCGTGCACGCGCTCGGGCGACACCTGCGTGAGCGCGCGCGCGAGGAAGTCGGCCTGCTTCTGGTTGTCGCCCTCCAGGCAGACGCGGTCGCCCGGCTCGATCAGCGCCTCCAGGAGCGCGACGATCGCGTCGGCGTCCACCGTCTTCGCCCGCACGCCCGCGAGCGCGGCCGCGCGTCCGAGACGCGCCGCGCGATCGTCGCGCTGGCGGGTCCACGGCGAGTCGGCGACGGTGGTCATGTCACCTCATCTCGCGTGGGCGTTCGGGCCCATCACGAGATCCGGGAGGGCGGTGGCGATCGTCGGGAACGCCGAGATCAGCACCACGGTCAGCAGCATCAGGATCACGAACGGGATCACGCCGCGGATGATGTCGCCCAGCGCGATGTCGGGCGCGATGTTCTTGATCACGAAGATGTTCAGGCCCACCGGCGGGTGGATCAGGCCGGTCTCCATCACGATGGTCATCACGATGCCGAACCACACCAGGTCGAAGCCCGCGGCCTTGAGCGGCGGCAGGAAGATCGGCGAGGTCATCAGGATGATGGAGACCGGCGGCAGGAAGAAGCCCATCACGATCACCAGCCCCAGGATCGCCGCGAGCAGCAGCCACTTGGACAGCGCGAGCGCGACGATCCACTGCGCCATCGACTGGCTGATGTGCAGGTAGCTCATCACGTAGGAGAACAGCAGCGACATGCCGATGATGAACATCAGCATGGTCGACTCCTTGAGCGTGGCCGACAGGATGGGCGCCAGGTCCTTGACGCGCCAGACGCCGTAGATGATCGCGATCAGCGCGAGCGCGAGCAGGCTGCCGAGGCCGGCGGTCTCCGACGGCGTGGCGAAGCCGCCGTACAGCGCCACCATCACGCCGGTGAGCAGGATCAGGAACGGCAGCACGCGCGGCAGGATGGAGAAGCGCTGGCCCATCGTGAAGTGCTCGTCGAGCAGCAGCGGCGACGGCGTGCCGTCGGTCTCGAACCGGTGCCTGGCGGCGCGGTACTCGCGCTGGTAGTTGATCGCCGCCCACAGCGCGAACAGGATCACCAGCAGGACACCGGGCCCGATGCCGGCCAGGAACAGGCGCCCCAGCGACTGCTCCGCGGCGACCGCGTACAGGATCATCGTGACCGAAGGCGGCAGCAGGATGCCCAGCGTGCCGCCGGCCGCGATGATGCCCGCGGCGAAGCCGGGCGAGTAGCCGCGCCGGCGCATCTCGGGGATGCCCGCGCTGCCGATCGCCGAGCACGTGGCCGGGCTGGAGCCGGCCATCGCCGCGAACAGCGCGCACGCGAACACGTTGGCGATGCCCAGGCCGCCGGGGATGCGGCCCATCCACACGTGCATCGCGGCGTACAGGTCCTGGCCGGCGCGCGTGCGCCCGATCGCCGAGCCCTTGAGGATGAACAGCGGAATGGACAGCAGGGTGATGCTGGACATCTCCTCGTAGACGTTCTGCGTCACCGTGTCGAGCGACGACGCCGGCATGAACACCGCCATGAACAGCACGCCGACGCTGCCGAGGGAGAACGCGATGGGCATGCCGGAGAACATCACCAGCAGCGTGACGACGCCGAACAGCGAGCCGAGGACAAGCATGGACATCAGCGGCTCACTTTCAACGTTCGGATCTTGTTGGCGCTGACCACGCACTGCAGCGCCAGCTGCACGCTCAGCAGGATCATGCCCAGCGACATCAGCAGGTACGGGATCCACAGCGGCGGCGCCCACGACGACGAGGTCGTCTGGCCTTCCGACCACGCCTCGTGCAGCAGCGTGCACGACTTCCACGCGAAGAACACGCAGAACACGAAGCAGCCGACGTCGACGAGCACGATGCGCACGCGGTCGACGCGCGGCGGCAGCAGCGACGACACGGCTTCGATGCCCACGTGGCCGCGGATCGCCTGCACGAACGCGCTGCACAGGAAGGTGGCGCCGACGAGGCAGAACACCGAGGCCTCGTCCTGCCAGTCGGTGGATGCGTGCAGGAAGTAGCGCGTGACGACGCTGGACGTGAGGATCAGCGCCGACGCAAGCAGCGCGACCATGCCCAGCACCATCACGCCGCGGTTGACCAGCACGAGCGCGCGCGCCAGCGGCAGCAGCCAGCGCGGCGTCGCCGGGTCGATCTGCTGGTGCAGGCCCGCCCCGGCCGGCGCGGCTGCCAGGCCGACGGGAACGTGGGGCAGGTCCATGCTCACAGCAACTTCTGCGCGGCGGCCATCAGCGCCTTGGTCGTCTCGTTCTTCTCGGAGTAGTCCTTCCACGCCGTCGCCTTGGCGATCGCCTGCCACTTGGCCAGGGTGGGCGCGTCGATGTCGTAGGCCTTGGCGCCGGCCTTGGTGTAGATCTCGGCGACGAGCTTGTCGTCGGCGCGCGCGGCGTCCATCGCGAACTTCTCCTGCTCCGCGCCGACGGCCATGATGATGTCCTGGTGCGCCTTGGGCAGCTTGCCGAAGACCTCCTTGGAGATCATCAGCGGCTCGAACATGAACCAGTAGGCCTTGTTGCGCGCCGTGGTCAGGTGCTTGGCGATCTCCTCGAGCTTGAACGAGATGAAGCTGGTCGACGAGGTCATCGCCGCCTCCATCGCCCCGGTCTGCATGGCGGCGTAGATCTCGTTGGACGGCAACGAGATGACGGAGGCGCCGGCCTCCTTGAGCATCATGTCCATCTCGCGACTGCCGCCGCGCACCTTCATGCCCTTCGCGTCCGCCGGCGCCACCAGCGGGGCGTTCTTGCTGGCGACGCCGCCGCCCTGCCAGATCCAGCTGACGATCAGCACGCCCTTGTCGTCCAGCGTCTTGGCGAGCAGCTTGCCGACCTCGGCGGTCTTCCATGCGGCGCCGACCTCGTAGCTGGGCACCAGCGCGGGCATCAGGCCGATGTTGGTCTCGGGCACCTCGCCGCCGGCGTAGGACAGCGGCACGAGCGACAGGTCCAGCGCACCCTTGCGCAGCGCCGAGAACTGCGAGTTGGTCTTCATCAGCGACGAGCCGGGATAGACCGCCGCCTTCAGCGCGCCGTTGCTGCGCTTCTCGATGTCGGCGGCGAAGCGCCGGCACAGGCGGTCGCGGAAGTCGCCTTCGGCGATCGTGCCGCTGGGAAACTGGTGCGAGATCTTGAGCGTGCCTTCCTGGGCCCGGGACAGGGTGGACAGCGGCGCGATGCCGGCGGCGGCGGCGGCTTGGACGAGGGCGCGGCGAGTGATCGACATGGAATCTCCTTCGTGGGCTTGCGGCGGTCCGGAGGCCTGTCGGCACCCTGGCGGCGGTCGTTGTGAATACAAGTTTGGCAAGTTTGCATCCATTAAATGACAATCGCACTAGTGAAGACCCGGAATTTCACAAATGCTTTCCCGGGAACTGCACGCGAGGTGTGCATCCTAAAATACAAGCCATGTCAGCCACCCGCCTGTCCGAACGTCTGCGCGAGTCCATCGAGGAGGAGATCGCGACGGGCAAGCTGCTGCCGGGCACCCGCCTGGACGAGGTGGACCTCGCGACGCGCTTCGGCGTCTCGCGCACGCCCATCCGCGAGGCCCTGCGCCTGCTGCTGGGCGAGGGCCTGGTCGAGACGCGGCCGCAGCGCGGCGCCGTCGTGGCGCAGGTCACGCCGCAGCGCCTGATCGAGATGTTCGAGGTCATGGCCGAGCTGGAGGCGATGTGCGCGCGCCTGGCCGCACGGCGGGTGTCCGACGCCGAGCTGGCGGAGATCGAGGCCGCGCACGAGGCCTGCCGCGGCTCGGCCGCGGCGCGTGACGCCGACGCCTATTTCTACGCCAACGAGCGCTTTCACTACGCGATCTACGCGGCGTCGCACAACACCTTCCTGTTCGAGCAGGCGTCGGCGCTGCAGCGCAAGCTGCGCCCGTACCGGCGCCTGCAGCTGCGGGTGCGCAACCGGCCGCAGCGCTCCTTCGAGGAGCATCAGGCGATCGTCGACGCGCTGCGCGAGGGCGACGCGGACAAGGCCCAGCAAAGCATCCGCGCGCACGTGGTCGTGCAGGGCGAGCGCTTCGGCGACCTGATCGCCAGCCTGGGGCAGATGACCGCCGGGGCGGCCGAGACGCCGGCGGAGCCCGCGGCGAGCGCCTGACCCGGGCCTCGGTGCGGCCTTTGCCGCCACGTTGTCGAATCGGACCCGCATCATTCGTCGTCCTCATGCGCGGCGGCCGCATTCGCGCTCGCCGACCCTTCAAGGAGAAACGCAATGAAGTACATCGATGGTGTCGTGGTGGCGGTTCCGACCGCCGACAAGGAAACCTACCGCGCCTTCGCGCAGAAGATGGGCGCGCTGTTCAAGGAGTTCGGCGCGCTCGAGGTCGTCGACTGCTGGGGCGACGACGTGCCCGAGGGCAAGCTCACGTCGTTCACGATGGCGGTCAAGCGCGAGCCGAACGAGACCGTCGTGTTCTCCTGGATCACCTGGCCTTCGCGCGCCGCGCGCGACGACGGCTGGAAGGCGGCGATGGCCGACCCGCGCATGCAGCCGGGCGCGTCGCCCATGCCGTTCGATGGCAAGCGGATGATCTTCGGCGGGTTCGAGATGATCTCGAAGGTCTAGCCGAGACGCGCCCTCACGCGGGCGCGACCGCCGGCTCCAGCGCGACTTCGCCCAGCACGGCGCGCCGCAGCAGCGGCCACAACGCCTGGTGCGACTGGCGGAACCAGTCGAGGTGGCCGATGCCGCGCAGGCCGTGGTCGGACGGCCTGACCTGCAGCGTCGCGCGCGGCGATGCGGGCAAGGTGCGCAGCAGGTCGCGCACCGTGGCCGGATTGGCGATGTCGTCGTCCTCGGCGTGCAGCACGATGAGGGGGGTGCGCACGGCGGCGTGGAAGTCGGGCGCCAGTCCGGCGCGCACCGCGTTGGTCGCGTAGCCGCCGGCCGCGCACCATTGGCCCCACTGCCGCGCCACCTGCGCCGGCAGGTTCTCGCCCAGGCCCAGCCACGCGGTCGGCCCGTAGCCCCGGAACAGCGTACCGATGGGCACCAGCAGGCGCAGGCCGAACCAGGCCCTGAGGCCGAACGCGAACCGCATGCCGCCGAACCAGCCAGTGGATGCGGCGACGCCGACGACGCGCGCGATGCGTCCATGCAGGGGCAGCAGCCCGATCATCTGGCCGCCGGCGCTGTGTCCCACCAGCACCACCTGCTCGGCGCCGCTGCGCGCGAGCAGCCATTGCAGCGCGGCGACCTGGTCCTGGATGCCCCAGTCGACCAGGCGCGCGCGGCTGTCGGCGAGGCGGCCCTCCAGCGACAGGCCGATGCCGCGATAGTCGAACACGAGCGTGGCGTGGCCTTGCGAGGCGAGCCAGTCGGCGAAGCGCCAGTAGAACTGCTGGCGCACGCCCGTCGCCGGCGAGATCAGCACGGGTTGCGCGCTCGCTTCGCCGCGCCCGGCGAAGAAGTGGCCCTGCAGGCGCTGGCCGTCGGCGCATGCGAGGGTGACGGGTTCGGGCTGGAGCGCGTCCTTCTGTCGAGCTTCATTCATCGGGATCTCCCAAGGTCTGCACGTGGCCCAGCCAGCGCGCGACGGTCTGCAGATCGGCGGCCGTGAAGCCGTCGGTCAGGCGTTCGTTGATGCGACCCAGCGCCTTGCGCAGCGCGGGCAGTTGCGCGTCGCCCGCGGGCTGCAGCCACGCCTGCTGCGTGCGCGCGTCGGCCGCGCTGGCGCGCCGCTCGACCCAGCCCAGCGCCTCCATGCGCTGCACCAGGCCGGAGACGGCCGACGGTGCGAGGTCCAGCGCCTTCGCGAGCTGGCCCATGGTCGCGCCGTCCTCGCGCGCGAGCACGAACAGCACGCCGCTCTGCGCCGGCGTGGGCGCGGCCAGGCCCGCGCGCGCCGCCCGGTCCTGCTCCGCGGCGATGAATTGCTGCAGCCGGCGCTGCGCGCTGTTGAGCAGGAAGATGAGGCGGGGAGGACGGTCGGCCATGGCGTCTGATTTACTTCGCATGCGAAGTATATGTCAATCGACCAAGGGCCGCAGCTCGACGGCGAAAGGCGGCGATCCGTCGATCGGTAAGTTCGCAGCAAGCCGATTTCGGCGACGATAGCGGGTTACGACATCCAGAAATCCCCACCATGCCGCCGCCCTCCTCCGCACCCGCCGCCGCGTTCTCGCCATACCAGAAGTTCGTCGTCGGCCTGCTGGCCTTCCTGCAGTTCGCCGTGATCCTCGACTTCATGCTCATGGCGCCGCTCGGCGCGCTGATCATGCCGGCGCTGGCGATCACGCCCAAGCAGTTCGGCCTCGTCGTGTCCGCGTACGCGTTCAGCGCGGGCATCTCCGGCTTCGTCACGGCCGGGTTCGCCGACCGTTTCGACCGCAAGAAGATCCTGATGTTCTTCTACACGGGCTTCCTGCTGGGCACGCTGTGGTGCGGCATGGCGCCGACCTACGAGCTGCTGCTGGCCGCGCGCGTGTTCACCGGCGTGTTCGGCGGCGTGATCGGCTCGGTGGTGCTCGCGATCGCCACCGACCTGTTCGACATCCAGCTGCGCGGCCGCGTCATGGGCCTGATCCAGACGGCGTTCGCCGCCAGCCAGGTGCTGGGCCTGCCGATGGGGCTGTTCCTGTCCAACCGCTGGGACTGGCACGCGCCGTTCATCGTGCTGGCGGTGCTGGGCCTGGCCGGCCTGGCGGTGATCTGGGTCAAGCTCAAGCCGGTCGACGCCCACCTGGGCAAGCCGCAGGAGCACAGCCCGTTCATGCACCTGTTCCACACGATCACCGAGCCGCGCCACCTGCTGGCCTTCCTCACGGTGACGCTGCTGGCCACGGGCGGCTTCATGCTGATGCCGTTCAGCAGCGCGTTCCTCGTGCACAACATCGGCATCAGCCTGGAGCACCTGCCGACGATCTACTTCTTCACCGGCATCTGCACGATCGTGTTCGGGCCGCTCATCGGCAAGGCCGCCGACAAGTTCGGCAAGTTCCGCGTGTTCGTGTTCGGCAGCGCGCTGACGATCTCGATGATCCTCGTCTACACGCACCTCGGCCCGACGCCGCTGCCGGTGGTGGTGCTGGTCAACGTGGCCATGTTCGTGGGCATCTTCTCGCGCATGATCCCGTTCCAGGCGCTCGCGTCGCAGATCCCGGAGCCGACCAAGCGCGGCGCGTTCAACGCGATCAGTTCGTCCATCCAGCAGGTGTCGGGCGGCCTGGCGTCGGTCGTCGCCGGGCACATCGTCACGCAGGGAGCCGACGGCAGCATCCAGCATTTCCCGGAGGTCGGCTACGTCGTGGTAGGCACCACGCTCGTCGGCATCGCGCTGGTCTGGAACATCCAGCGCCAGCTGGCGGCGCGCGCGCAGGCGTGACGCACGGGCGCGCCCGCCGGGCGCGTCAGCCTGCGCAGGCGCGGATCACGGGCACCGTGAAGTGGCGGCCGATCAGCGCGTGGGCGAACATGTAGTCGCAGCGCGAGCGGTCGCACAGTTCGTCGAGGTCGACCTGCCCGCGCGCATCGCAGGGGAACGACAGCGGCGGTTGCTGGTCGACCAGCGGATCGAAGCGCAGTTCGAAGGCGAGATCGGCGAAGCGGGTCGGGGTGGCGGTGGTCATGGGTTGCTCCAGGGAGTCCGTTGACCCGCTCATGCAAGCGACGGACCCTGTCAGCGGAGATGCCGTGCCGCTGTCGTCCGCGTCCGGGGCGTCGGGAGACCTCGATTTCATAGGTGAGGTCGCCGCAGATGCGGTGCTAAGCGGCGTCTTTTGTAGGACTGCACGCACGTCAAGCCGCGCTAACGTCTGGCATCGCGCTTTCGAACGCACCGCGAAGATTCAATCACTCCCCGGCCACCGGAAGAAGACACCATGAACCCGCCCCTGATCACCTCGCTCCCGCAAGACGTCGAAGCCTTCCCGCCGCTGGACGACGACTTCCTGTCGACATTCGACGACGCGATCCTGGAACACGCGCTCAAGACCGTGAACTGGCATCCGAAGGACGTCAGCCAGTTCCTGCGTTCGGCCGCCTCGCGCTGAACCCTCAGTGTGCCGCGACGCCGGCGCGCGGCGACGCGGAGCCGGCGGCCGGCTCCGGATGCGCCCACTGCTTCACCAGCAAGGCCAGCGCGGCGACGATCCCCGGCACCGCGACCACGCTGAAGATCTCGGCGAACGTGAACTGCCGGCGTGACAGCTCCGCCACCAGGAACGAGCCCGCGATGCCACCGAAGCGGCCGAACCCGAGCATCCACGACACGCCCGTGGCGCGGCCCTCGGTCGGATAGAACGCCGCGGCCAGCGCGGGCAACGACGACTGCGCGGTGTTCATGAACGCGCCGCCCAGGAACACCACGACCACCAGGCTGCCCACGTTGCCGGCGGCCTGTCCGATCAGCCAGATCAGCGCCGCGGTCACGGCGTAGCCGACGGCGATGATCTTGTTGCCGTTGAACCGGTCCATCAGCCAGCCGAACAGGATCGCGCCGCAGCCCCCCAGCGGGAACAGCGCGGCGATCAGCGTGGCCGACCGCGGCTCGACGCCGGCATCCTTGAACAGGATCGGCATCCAGTTGATCAATGCGTAGAAGATCACCAGGCCCATGAAGTAGGCCAGCCACAGCATCACCGAGCCCACCAGGTACTGGGGCGACAGCACCAGCGCGATGCCCGTCTTGCCCGAGACGGAGGGACGATCCTCCGACAGCCGGAACGACGTGGCCGCCGCCGCGCTCGCCGAGATGCGCGACAGGACCGCGCGCACCCTCTCGACCGGCTGCGCGCGCGCCACCATGAAACGCACCGACTCGGGCAACAGCAGCAGCATCGCCGCGGCCAGCACCAGCGGCGCGATGCCCCCGAGCTCGAGCACGCTGCGCCAGCCGAACTGCGGGATCATCCACGCGGCCAGGAAGCCGCCGAACGCGGCGCCCAACGGGAAGCCGCAGAACATCGCGTTGGTGAGCGTCGCGCGCAGCCGGTCGGGACAGTACTCGCTCATCAGCGTCACCGCGTTGGGCATCGCCGCGCCCAGGCCCAGGCCGGTGAGGAAGCGCAGCGTGGTGAGCTGGCCCAGCGACTGCGCGAACGACGAGGCCAGGCAGGCGACGCCGAACACGACCACCGCCGTCACCAGCAACTTCTTGCGGCCCAGCCAGTCGGCCAGCGGGCCCGACGACAGCGCGCCGGCGGCCAGGCCGAACAGCGCCGCGCTGAGCACCGGGCCCAGCGCAGGCCGGGCGACGCCCCACTCCTTGACCAGCGACGGCGCGATGAAGCCGATCGCCGCGGTGTCGAAGCCGTCGGCCAGCACGATCAGGAAGCACAGCCCGAAGATGACCCACTGGAACCGCGAGAACCGGTGGTCGTTGAGGAACGACTGGACGTCGACGCTCTGGCTGGCTGGCATGGCTTGTCTCTCGGTCGTTGGTGGTGCACGCGGGGGGCGGCGCCGTTTTGGCGGAGTGTCCTTGCCCGGGATCGAAGAGGCGTGCGGGCTTTCCCTCGAATGTTCCGATAGTGCAAGACTTGGCCGCTTCTGTGCACCCGAATTCAGGATGTCCGGCCTGGGCCCGCGTCCGCCTCGTCCGGCCGCGAGCGGCAACGCGCCCAGTCGGCGCCGCTGGCGATGACGAAGTCGCGGAACGCCGCGTTGACGCCGCCCAGCAGGGTGTCGCGGCGCTGCACGAAGCACCAGTCGATGTGCTTGGGCATGTCGACGAGATCGAGCACCGCCATCAGCCCGGCCTGCAGCTCGACCTGGAAGGTGTGGGCCGACAGGAAGCTGATGCCCATGCCGCACATGACGGCCTGCTTGATCGTCTCGTTGCCCGCCAGCTCCATGCCGGCGCGCACCTGGATCGCCTGCGACTGCAGCAACTGCTCCAGGAACTGGCGGGTGGCCGAGCCGGGCTCGCGAAAGATGAAATGCTCGTCGCGCAGGTCCGCCCAGCGCAGGCGGCGGCGCCGCGCCAGGGGGTGGTCCGGCGGCGCCACGATGCAGTGCGGGTTGCGCGCGAACGTCGTGGCCTCGAGATCGCCTTCCGACGGCGGATAGCCCGAGATCGCGATGTCGAGCTGGTGCTCCTGCAGCATCGCCAGCACGCTCTCGCGCTTGGCCACCGTGAGCTTGAGGCGCACCTCCGGATGCAACTGGTTGAAGGCATGCAGCAGGCGCGGCGCGAAGTAGTGCGCGGTGGACACCACGCCGATGTGCAGCAGGCCGCGCAGGCCGCGCGTGCCGTCGTCGCCGACGTCGGCGCCGTGCGCCCCGAGCGCGGCCTCCGCGGCCCGCACCTGCGCGCCGATGATGCGCGCGTGCTGCAGCAGCTCGCGCCCGGCATCGGTCAGCCGCTGCCGATGCTGGCGATCGAACAGCGCGGCGCCCACGTCGCGCTCGAGCTGGCGGACCTGCATCGAGACGGCCGGCTGCGTCATGTCCAGCTGCTCGGCGGCACGCGAGAAGCTGCCGCAGGTGGCCACGGTCTCGAAGACGCGCAGGGTTCGCAGGTTGAAGGGCTTCATCGTCGCGGGCGAAGGAGACTCGGGAGTTTCCCGGGGCAGTGGTCGACGGCCGCGCAGTCGATCCGAGGGTGAACCCCCAACACGGGCGTCCCCGGCGTTGCCTCGGCTCGGCCTGGCGCGAACCATATCACTTTGCTTATGGCTTCGATCAAACTTCATCAGTTGCGGCATCGAGGCCCGCTCCCTACCCTGCAGGCCTGCACTCAACGCGCCCTTCGCCACGCCCTCGATGACCACCCCCTCGATGCCGCCCTTCCCGCAATGGGACGACGCCCGCGCCGCCGCGCTGGACGAACCCCATCGCCTCCTGTACCGCTCCAACCTGCTGGGCTCGGACCTGCGCATCACGAACTATGGCGGCGGCAACACGTCGGCCAAGATCGCCCAGGTCGATCCGCTCACCGGCGAGACGGTGGAGGTGTTGTGGGTCAAGGGCTCGGGCGGCGACCTCGGCTCGATGAAGCTCGACGGCTTCTCCACGCTGTACATGGACAAGCTGCGCGCCCTCGGCAAGCTCTACCGCGGCCAGGCGCACGAGGACGAGATGGTGGGCTACCTGCCCCACTGCACCTTCAACCTGAACGCCCGCGCGGCGTCCATCGACACGCCGCTGCACTCGTCGCTGCCCTACGCCCACGTCGACCACATGCACCCGGACGCCGTGATCGCCATCGCGGCGATGGCCCGGTCGCAGGCCGTCACGCACAAGGTGTTCGAGGGCACCGTGGGCTGGATGCCCTGGCTGCGTCCCGGCTACGAGCTCGGACGGCAACTGGCCGAGTACGACGCGGCGCACCCGGGCCTGCGCGGCATCGTCCTGGGCGGCCACGGGCTGTTCAGCTGGGGCGAGACGGCCAGGAGCTGCTACGAGAACACGGTGGACCTGATCGCGCGCGCGCAACGCTGGCTCGCCGAGGAGCGCGGCGCGCGCAGGATCCAGGCGTTCGGCGGCGCGCGCGTCGAGCCCCTGCCCGCCTCCGAACGCGACGCCACGCTGGCGCGCGTGCTGCCGGTGCTGCGCGGCCTGGCCGCCGAAGGCGCGCCCAAGGTGCTGCACGTCGACAGCTCCGACACGGTGATGGCCTTCGTCGATTCCAACGACCTTGAGCCGCTGGCCGCGCTCGGCACCTCGTGTCCCGACCACTTCCTGCGCACCAAGATCCGTCCATTGATCGTGCCCGAAGCCGTGTATTCGCTGCAGGGGCCGGCGCTGAGGACGGCGCTGGACGCGCTCATGGTCGACTACCGCGCGGCCTATGCGGCCTACTACGAGCGCTGCAAGCGCCCCACCAGCCCGCCGCTGCGCGACCCGAATCCGGTCGTGCTGCTGCTGCCGCGCATCGGCATGGTCACGATCGCCAGGGACAAGGCCACGGCGCGCATCGCCGGCGAGTTCTACGTCAACGCGATCAACGTGATGCGCGAGGCGAACGCCGTCGACGAGTACGTGGGCCTGCCGGAACAGGAAGCCTTCGACATCGAGTACTGGCTGTTGGAAGAGGCCAAGCTCCAGCGCATGCCCAGGCCGAAGCCCATGGTCGGCAAGGTCGCACTGGTCACCGGCGGCGCGGGCGGCATCGGCCAGGCGATCGCGCGCCGCATCCTGGCCGACGGCGGCTGCGTGGTGCTGGCCGACATCGACGCGGAGGCCCTGGCCCGCGTCGGCGCCGATCTCGCGAAGGCCCACGGCGCCGACCATGTGCGCGGCGTGCATTGCGACGTCACCGACGAAGCCAGCGTCATCGCCGCGTTCGGCCGCGCGGCGATCGAGTTCGGCGGCGTCGACGTCCTGGTGAGCAATGCCGGCATCGCGTCGGCCGCGCCGCTGGAGGACACGACCCTGGCGCTGTGGAACCGCAACCAGGCCATCCTGGCCACCGGCTACTTCCTGGTCGGACGCGAGGCCTTCCGCCAGATGAAGGCGCAGGGCACCGGCGGCAGCATCGTCGTCATCGCCAGCAAGAACGGCATGGTGGCCAGCAACCAGGCCACCGCCTATTGCGCGGCCAAGGCGGCCGAGATCCAGCTGAGCCGCAGCTTCGCGCTGGAAGGCGCCCCGCTGGGCATCCGCTCCAACGTCGTCAACCCGGACGCGGTGATCCGCGGCTCCAAGATCTGGACCGGCAAGTGGAGCGAGGAACGCGCCGCCGCCAACAAGATCGACGAACAGGATCTCGAGGCCTTCTACCGCGACCGGTCGATGCTCAAGCGCAGCGTCTTTCCCGAGGACATCGCCGAGGCCACCTATTTCTTCGCGGCCGAGCACCTCAGCGCCAAGTGCACCGGCAACATCCTCAACGTCGATGCCGGCAACCTGGCGGCGTTCACGCGATAGGAGAGTTCTTCATGGCCCACATCCACCCCGACGTCATCGCCGCCCACAACGACGCCCGCCTGCGCCACCAGCGCAACGACTACGAGCACCTGGGCGAGCAGCTCGCGCGCCGCGGCGTCGACGTCGAGACGATCCGCGCGCGGGTCGCCGCCTTCGGCGTGGCGATCCCGAGCTGGGGCGTGGGCACCGGCGGCACGCGCTTCGCGCGCTTCCCCGGACCGGGCGAGCCGCGCCACGTGTTCGACAAGCTGCAGGACTGCGGCGTGATCCACCAGCTGGCGCGTGCCACGCCCACCGTGTCGCTGCACATCCCCTGGGACCGGTGCAGCGACTGGAGCGAGCTGCGCCAGGCCGCGGCCGTGCGGGGCCTCGCGTTCGACGCCATCAACTCCAACACCTTCTCGGACCAGAAGGGCCAGGCGCACAGCTACAAGTTCGGCAGCCTCTCGCACACGGACGCGGCCGTGCGCGCGCAGGCGGTGTCGCACAACCTCGAATGCATCGAGATCGGCCAGCAGCTCGGCTCGAAGGCGATCACGGTGTGGGTGGGCGACGGCAGCAATTTCCCCGGCCAGCAGCACTTCCGGCGCGCGTTCGAGCGCTACCTGGACAGCGCGCACCGCATCTACGCCGCGCTGCCGGGCGACTGGCGCATGTTCCTCGAGCACAAGATCTGCGAGCCGGCGTTCTACGCCACCGTGATCCAGGACTGGGGCTCGAGCTTCCTGGCCGCGTCGGCGCTCGGTGCCAGGGCCCAGTGCCTGGTCGACCTGGGCCATCACGCGCCCAGCGTCAACATCGAGCTGATCGTCGCGCGGCTGGTGGCCGCCGGCAAGCTGGCGGGTTTCCACTTCAACGACAGCAAGTACGGCGACGACGACCTCGACGCGGGCAGCGTCGCGCCCTATCGCCTGTTCCTCGTCTTCAACGAGCTCGTGGCCGCGGCGCACGAGGGCGTGGCCGGGTTCGACCCGGCCTACATGCTGGACCAGAGCCACAACGTGACCGATCCGATCGAGAGCCTGATGACCAGCGCGGCGCAGGTGCAGCGCACGTACGCGCAGGCGCTGCTGGTGGATCGCGCCGCGCTCGACGCCGCGCAGGAGGCCAACGACGCGCTGGCCGCGAGCCAGTTGCTGAAGGCGGCGTTCCAGACCGACGTGGAGGCCTTGCTGCAGCGCGTGCGCCTGGACGCGGGCGGCGCGATCGATCCGGTCGGCACGTATCGGACCAGCGGGTATCGCCAGCAGGCGGCGCAGGAGCGCCCGGCGGTGTCCTCCGGGGGTGGCGGCATCGTCTGAAACGAGCGTCGCCGTGATCTGCCAGCCGGGGCGCTGGCCGTGTTTCGTCCCGACGCATGGGAGCCGGCGTGGTCGGCTCTCGCAGTTCAAATCAACAAGGACAGGAGACATCAATGAATCAACGCAAATCCCTGCTGCTCGGCGCGCTGCTGCTGGCGGCACTGGTCCAGCCGACGCTGGCGGCCGGCAAGATCGCGCTCGTCGTCAAGTCGCTGGGCAACGGGTTCTTCGACGCCGCCCACCAGGGCGCGGAAGAAGCGGCCAAGGAGTTGAAGGACGTCGAGATCATCTACACCGGCCCGGCCAAGGCCACCGCCGAAGGCCAGATCGAGATCATCAACACGCTGATCGCGCAGGACGTCAAGGCCATCGTGATCTCCGCCAACGACCCCGACGCGCTGGTGCCGGTGCTCAAGAAGGCGATGGCGCGCGGCATCAAGGTGGTGTCCTTCGACTCCGCCGTTCGCAAGGACGGCCGACTGATGCACCTGGCGCCGTCGTCGACCGCGCTCATCGGCCAGAAGCTGGTGACGATGGCCGAGGACGCGGGCGGCAAGAACGCCGAGATCGCGGTGCTCTCGGCCACGGCCCAGGCGACCAACCAGAACGCCTGGATCGCGGCGATGAAGACCGTGCTGGCGCAGCCCGCGCACGGCGGCGTCAAGCTCGACGCCGTGGTCTACGGCGACGACCAGACCGACAAGAGCTACCGCGAGGCGCAAGGCCTGTTCAAGAGCCACCCGAACCTGAAGGTGATCGTGGCGCCCACCACCGTGGGCATCGCCGCGGCGGCCAAGGCGGTGCAGGACGAGAAGAAGGTCGGACAGATCTTCGTGACCGGCCTCGGGCTGCCGTCGGAGATGGCCGGCCACGTGCACAGCGGCGCGGTGAAGTCGTTCGCGATCTGGAATCCGATCGACCTCGGCTACTCGGCCGTCTACGCGGCCGAGGCCTTCGTCAAGGGCAGCGCCAAGGGCACGCCGGGCGAGAAGATCTCGCTGGGCCGGGTGGGCAGCGCGACGCTGGACAAGGACAACGAGGCGGCGATGGCCGAGCCGTTCAACTACGACGCGACCAACGTCGACAAGTTCGCCAAGTTCTTCTGACCGGCCTCCTCCGACACCGCATGCCGTGCATCATCGCGGCATGCCGGACGACCTCATGACCTCCAAGACTCCCTCGCCGGTGCTGACCCTGCGCGGCCTGCACAAGCGCTTCGGCCCCACCCACGCGCTGCGCGGCGTGGATCTCGACCTGGTGCCCGGCGAGGTGCTCGCGCTGATCGGCGAGAACGGGGCGGGCAAGTCCACGCTGGTCAAGATCCTCACCGGCGTCTACCGGCCCGACGAGGGCGAGATCCGCATCGGCGGCGAACTGCAGCGCTTCGACAGGGCGCAGCAGGCCCAGGGCCTGGGCGTCGTCGCGGTGCACCAGGAAACGGTGATGTTCGACGAGCTCAGCGCCGCCGAGAACATCTTCATCGGCCGCCAGCCGCTGCGCGGCGTCGCCGGCCTGCGCTTCATCGACTGGCCGCGGATGAACCGCGAGGCGCAGCAGGTGCTGGACCGCGTGGGCGCCGGCTTCGCCGCCACCACGCTGGTGCGCGACCTGAGCCTGGCGCAGCGCCACCTCATCGAGATCGCGCGCGCGCTGTCGCAGCAGGCGCGCGTGGTGATCCTCGACGAACCGACGGCCGCGCTGTCGCAGGCCGAGATCCGCGACTTCTACGGCATCGTCCGCGGCCTGAAGGACGCCGGCATCGCGGTGCTGTTCATCACCCACAAGTTCGACGAGCTGTTCGCCGTCTGCGATCGCTACGTGGTGCTGCGCGACGGCGCCTCGGTGGGCAGCGGCGTCATGGCCGACGCCGACGAGCCGGGCCTGGTCAAGCTGATGGCCGGCCGCGCGATCGACAAGATCTACCCGGCCATCGCCAGCGTGCCGGGCGAGGTGGTGATGCAGGTGCGCGGCCTGAGCCATCCGACCGAATTCCAGGGCCTGGACTTCGACCTGCGGCGTGGCGAGATCCTGGGCTTCTACGGCCTCGTCGGTGCGGGCCGCAGCGAGGCGATGCTGGCCCTGATGGGACTCAACCCGCTGGCCACCGGCGAGGTCACCGTCGAGGGCCGGCGCATCGCGATGCGCGAACCGGCCGACGCGATCGCCGCCGGACTCGCCTACGTGCCCGAGGAGCGCCAGCGCCAGGGCGGCATCCAGGCGTTCTCGGTGCGCCACAACATGAGCCTGGCCGCGCTCGCCGGCCCGCGGCGCGCCGGGGCGAGCCGGCTGTCGGTGGGGCCGTGGTTGTCGGCGGCCCGCGAGAGCGCGCTCGCCGAGCGGATGATCCAGCGCCTGGCCATCAAGACGGAGTCGCAGCACACGCCGCTGTCGGGCCTGTCCGGCGGCAACCAGCAGAAGGTGGTGATCGCCAAGTGGCTGGGCCTGGACCCGCGCATCGTGATCCTCGACGAGCCCACCAAGGGCATCGACGTCGGCGCGAAGCAGGCCGTCTACCAGCTGATCGCCGAGATGGTGGCGCAGGGCCTTGCCGTGATCCTCGTGTCGTCCGAACTGCCCGAGGTGACGCACCTCGCGCACCGCGTGATCGTGATGCGGCGCGGCCGCCAGGTGGCCGAGTTCGCGCACGATCGCATCGACGGCGAAGCCGTCGTCGCGGCGGCGTCGGGCTTGCAGCCGTCCCCGCCCGCGAGCGCGGACGCCGGCGCGCTGACGGAGCTCGCGGCATGAAGCGCATGCCGCCCCGCGAAGCCTTGCTGGCGCTCATCATCGTGGCCATCGCGCTGGCCGTGGGCGCCCGGGCCCCGGTGTTCCTGACACTGCGCAACGCGATGGACATCGGCAACGATTCGGCCATCCTGGTCATCCTCGTGATGGGGCAGATCCCGGTGCTGCTGACGCGCGGCGTCGACCTGTCCGTCGCCTCCAACCTCGCGCTGACGGGCATGCTGTGCGCGCTCGCGGGCAAGGCCGTGCCCGGCCTGCCCCTGCCCGCCTTCCTGCTGATGGCCGTGGGCATCGGCGCGCTGCTGGGCGCGGCCAACGGCTGGCTCGTCACGCGCTTCTTCCTGCCGTCCATCGTGGTGACGCTGGGCACGATGTCGGTGTACCGAGGCGCGATCTTCGTGGCCAGCGGCGGCGCGTGGGTTTCCGACCAGGACATCCATCCGCTGATCAAGGGCCTGCCGCGCGACACGCTGCTCGGCTTGCCCGCGCCCTGGTGGGTGGCGGCGGCCGTGGTGGCCGCGATGGCGTGGCTGCTGCGCTGGCGGCGCGAAGGGCGCGAGCTCTACGCCTACGGCGGCAACGCGGTGGCGGCCAACTACGCCGGCATTCCGGTGCGGTCGCGACTCACGATGGCCTACACGCTGTCGGGCGCGCTGGCCGGGCTGGCGGGCCTGCTGTGGGTCGGCCGCTACTCGATCGCGTTCACCGAGCTCGCGTCGGGCTACGAACTCACGGTCATCGCGGCCTGCGTGATCGGCGGCGTCAGCATCGGCGGCGGCGTGGGCACCGTCGGCGGCGCCTTGCTGGGCGTGCTGTTCATCGGCGTGATCAACGCGGCGCTGCCGGTGATCCAGGTCTCGCCGTTCTGGCAGCAAGCCATCGCCGGCTTCGTCATCCTCGTGTCGGTGATGCTCAATTCGCGCGCGCAGCGGCAGGCAGGCCGCCAGATCCTCGAGCGCGACGGCGGCCACGCGCCAGGAGCGGCAACATGAAGGCGCTCGACACCTGGGAACGCGTGCTGATCGCGCTCGTCGCGCTCGTCTATCTCGGCTTCGGGATGACGATCCACGGCTTTCTCGCGCCGCTCGCGATCGCCGACAGCACGACCAACATGTCCGAGAAAGGCATCATCGCGCTGGCGATGGCGCTGCTGGTCGTCGCCGGCGAGATCGACCTGTCGATCGCCGCCACGATGGGCCTGGCCTCGCTGGCGATGGGCATGGCGATGCGCGCCGGGGCCGGCCTGCCGCTGATGCTGCTGGCCGCGGGCGCCACGGGCATCGCCTGCGGCGCGCTCAACGGCTGGCTCGTGACGCGCTGGCAGCTGCCCTCCATCGTGGTGACGATCGGCACGCTGTCGCTCTACCGCGGGCTCGCGCAGGTCGTGCTCGGCGACCAGGCCATCACCGGGTACCCGGAGCGGCTCAGCACCTGGGGCAACGGCACGCTCGGCGACCTCGTCGACCATCCGGGACTGATCGTGCCCATCGAGTTCGGCGTGTGGCTGGTGGCCGCCGTGGCGGTGGGGCTGCTGCTGCATCGCACCGTGCATGGCCGACGCCTCTACGCGATCGGCGCCAACCGCGTCGCGTCGCGCTTCTCCGGCATCTCGGTGGACCGCTACCGCTTCGCGCTGTTCGTGTTCTCCGGGCTGATGGCTGCGCTCGCGGCCGTGCTGCTGACGGGCCGCATCGGCAGCACCCGCCCCAACCTCGCGCTCGGCTGGGAGCTGGAGGCGGTGACCATCGTGATCCTGGGCGGCGTGGCGATCGAAGGCGGCCGCGGCAGCATCGTCGGCACCGTGCTCGCGGCGGTGCTGCTGGGCAGCTTCACGTTCGGGCTGGGCATGCTCAACGTGTCCGGCATCGTGATGGCCATGATCGTCGGCGCGCTGCTCGTGGTGTCCATGGTGCTGCCGCGCTGGCTGAAGTACGGCGCGCTGCTGCGGCGCGTTCGCGTCGCCTGAGGCGGCGGCCACGCGATGCACGCCCGCACGAGCACGCTGGTGCTGGACATCGGCAAGAGCAACGCCAAGCTGGTGCTGATCGCGGCCGACGGCGCCGTGATGCGTTCGACCGCCGTGGCCAACGACTCGGTGGACGACGCCGAGCACGGCTTCCGGGCGCTGGGCGTCGCCCGCCTGCAGGACTGGTTGCTGCGAAGCGTGCCCGGGCTCCTGGCCGGCGAGGTGCCGGCGCGCATTTCCGTCACCACGCACGGCGCGGCGTTCTGCGCGATCGACGACACCGGCCTGGTGCTGCCGCCGATCGACTACGAATGGGACGGCTACGGCGGCGTGACGGCCGCCTTCGACGCCTCGCTCGCCAACTTCGCCCACCACGGCACGCCGCGCCTCGGCCAGGGCCTGAACGCCGGCCGCCAGATCGACTTCGTGCATCGGCGCTGGCCGGCGCTGGCTCAGCGCATCCGATACTGGCTGCCGTATCCGCAGTACTGGAGCTGGTGGCTGGGCGGCGCCGCGTGCACCGAGGTGTCCTCGCTCGGCTGCCATACCGGCCTGTGGGCGCCGGCCGAGGGCCGCTACAGCGACTGGGCCGTCGCGCGCGGGCTCGCCGAACGCTTCGCCCCGCTGCGGCCGGCCTGGGACGTCGTCGGCACCTTGCGACCGGCGCTGGGGCGAGCCTGGTCGTTGCCGGGCGACGTCGAGATCATGGCCGGCGTCCACGACAGCAACGCCTGCCTGGCGCGCCACCTCCGCGCGCATCCGCACGCGACGGTGGTGTCCACCGGGACCTGGTGCATCGTGATGGCGCCCGGCGCCGACGCCGCCCGCCTGGCCCCCGAGCGCGACGAGTTGGTCAACGTGGCCGTGGACGGCCGCGGCGTCCCGACCGCGCGCTTCATGGGCGGGCGCGAGTTCGCCACGCTGTGCGTCGGCGCGGACCCGGCCCTGGCCACGCCGGCGGCGCTGGACGAGGTGGCGCAAGCGGGCTGGCTGGCGTTGCCGTCGTTCGCGGAGGTGGGCGGCCCGTTCGCGGGTCGCGCGGGACTCGTCCTCCACCGCGGCGCGGTCGTCGAGGCCGGCATTTCCGCGGTGCCCGAGCGCCTGCGTCCGGCGCTGGCCACGATCTACTGCGCCTGCCTCGGCGCCTTGCTGGTCGACGACCTCGCCGGCCACGACGCCGCCGTCACGGCGGCCCCGGTGATCCTCGAAGGCCCGCTCGCGCACAACCGCGCCTATGGCCCGGCGATGGCGGCACTGCTGCCGTCGCGGCAAGTCCTGCGTTCGACCGACCCGCTGGAGGGGACGGCGCGCGGCGCGTGGATGCTCGCACGCTGGGACACGCCGGTCGCGGCCTTGCCCGGCGCCACCGCGCTGCAGTCCGTGGCCTGCGGCGATCCGGCGCTCGCGCACGCCTTGCGCGCGTACGCGCAGGCGTGGCGCGCCCGCGCTGCGCCTGCGTGAGCGGCCTCAGTTCTTCTTCGCCGACCTGCCCGAGGGCGCGACCATCGGACGCTGCAGGATCTGGCGCAGCGCCTGCGGCGACGCCTGCTGCGTGCCGCTGACGCACAGCGCCCAGCCCGGCGAGTTGTCGATGATCTGCGACGACTGAACGCCCGCCGACGACATGAAGTACGCGCGGGTGGCATCGCCCGGCACGCCGGTGGAGGTCCACGCCGTCCACGGATTCGGGAAGCCGCAGGACGCGTAGTTGTTGCTGGCGATGGTCTGCGCTTCGGCCACGGTCGGCAGGCGCATGCCCACCGACGTGCAGTACTGCGCCGCGATCGGTTGCGTGAACTGCGCGCCCTGCTGCGGGAACGTGGTGACGTATTGCTGCCAGGTGAGCTTGGTGACGTTGTCCAGCACCGTCGGCACGAACGGGCCCGAGGGCAGGCCGGCGATCGTCGAGGTCCAGGTCCCCGCCTGCGCCGCCTGCGTCGTGTAGCGCTCGCCGGCGCCGCCGCACTGCGGCACGTCGAACACCTGGAAGCCGTACAGCGAGTAGCCGAAGTTGCTCGCGCGTGCCGTGCCCAGCATGCGCAGGTAGCGCGAGCTGGTGGTGGGCAGGTTGATCGTCTCGGTGCCGCCGTGGCCCGTCGGCTGCGTGAAGATGGTCGTCCACGCGTTGTTGTCCGGCGAGGTCTGGATCTGGTAGGCCGACGCGTACGCGGCCTCCCAGGTCAGCACGACGCGGTCGAAGGTCCTGACCGAGCCCATGTCCGCCGCGACCCACGACGGATCCACGCCCTGCTGCGACTCCCAGCGCGTGGTGGTGAGGTCGCCGTCGAACGCCAGCTTCGCGAGGTTGCCGCCGTTCTGGGTGCTCGCCGAGGCCGTCGCGCCGAGCGCCAGGTCGGGGCCGTTGCCGCCGCTGACGGTGATGTCCGCGCCGGAACTCGTGACCGAGCCGGAGCCGTTCGTGATGACCACCGTGTAGGTGCCCGCGTCGCCGGTCTGCGCCTGCGTGATGGTGAAGATGGACGAATCGGTGCCGACCTTGGTGCTCGCGTTCAGCAGCCACTGGTAATGCAGCGGACCGGAGCCGGTCGCTCCCACCGACAGCGTCACCGACTGGCCCGCCGACACCGCCGCGCCCACCGGCTGCGTGACGATGGACGGTGCCGAACCGGCCGTCACCGTCAGCCTGGCCGTGGCCGACGTGACCGTGCCGGCGCTGTTGGTGACCACCACGTCGAACGTGCTGCCGCTGTCGCCGGTCTGCAGCACCGGCGTCGTGTAGGTGGACGACGTCGCGCCGGCGATGTTCGC
>FTJN01929893.1_pt1 | contig 29957 bp, 22 predicted proteins | sample 1658361 | NCBI WGS metagenome assembly FTJN01 (sample SAMEA3914819, study PRJEB12502) | metagenome | biome: forest; material: soil | place: Canada | collected 2010-06-26 | depth 0.3 m
AATCCGACCCAGCCGGCCTTGTTGCGCGCGCGCCAGCCGCGCCGCGCCGCGCGCACGGGCGGGGCGGTGCTCACTTCGTCTTCTTCTTGGCCGGCGGCGCGGGGGGCGGCGTCGGCACCAGCGAGGGCGTCGGGGCAGGAACCGCCGGCGTCGCCTTGGCGGCGACCGCCGCCTCGGCCGCGCTGGCGGCTTCGGCGGCCGCCGAGGCGGCGCGCGCCGCGGCGACGGCCAGCGCCTGCGCGGACGCGGCTTCGCTCGCCGCCTGGGCCGCGTTCTGCTCGGCGCCGATGCGCGACAACGGCTCGGACGCCGCCGGCGCCGGCCGCACCAGGGCGTAGCCGCGCACCTGTTGCACGACCTCCAGCTTGGCCAGTTCGTCCGGCTTGATGCGATCGATGCGCGTCAGCGCCCAGTCGCCGTTGACCGGGTCGGCGCGCAGCGCCGTCTGGTTCAGGTAGAAGGCGATGCTGGGCTGGTGCAGGCGCCACTGCACGACGCGCTGGCGATCGAGCAGCGTCATCTGCGCGATGGGCACGGTGCGCGCGAGCGTGCGGATCGGATCCTGCACGGTCTGGCCCCACCACGGCAGCACGGCCAGCACCATCCAGCCCGCGGCCAGCAGCGCCGCGAACACGGCGCCGTCGGACTCGCTGAGGTAGTTGCGCACGTTGGGCACCCAGATCGTCAGGGCGAAGGCGAGCAGGCCCAGCGGCACGCCGATCCAGGTCCACGGCGCGGGCGGCGCGCTGGCCAGCAAGGCCTGGTACAGCGGCTCATGCGTGCGCAGCGACGCCTCGTGCGCGATCCAGGGGCTGACGGAGCCGAGGGCGATGACCGCGATGATCGTCGCGCACAGCGCGATGCGCACCGCCAGCTTGGCCCGGACCAGCTCCTGCGCGGCCAGCAGCACCAGCGGCGTGAACCCGTACAGCACGTAGTGCGGCAGCTTGGTGCCCGACAGCGAGAAGAACGCCAGCACGAAGCCGAGCCACACCAGCATGAAGCGGTTGACGGGCTCCTTCCACCGCGCACGCAGTTGCAGGGCGATGGGCACCAGCAGCGGCGTCCACGGCATCATCGCGCCGGGCAGCACCTCGAGGTAGTAGAACAGGCTGCCCGCGTGGCCCTCCAGCGAGCCGGTGAAGCGCTCGACGTTGTGGTGCAGCAGGAAGCCGGTGACGAACGCCATGCCGTGGCGGGCGATGGCGTAGATGTACCAGGGCGCCGCGATGCCGATCAGCAGCGCCCAGGCCTTGGGATCGCCCACCAGCCGCACCAGGCGCGAGCGGTCGCGGTTGGTCAGCAGCCACAGGCCCGCGGCGGCGGCGGGAATCAGCAACGCCACCGGGCCCTTGGCGAGCAGGCCCAGGCCGATCCACGCGAAAGCCCGTCGTCGCGGCCAGTCGCGGCCGTTCTCCAGGTGGCGCCAGAGGTCCAGCGTTGCGATGGTGAGCAACAGGTTCAGCAGCGAGTCGGCGGTGGCCGCGCGGCCGATGAGCATCGGCCCGAGGCTGGTCGCGAGGATGCCTGCGGCGGCGATCGCCACCGAGGGGCCGAAGCGCCGCCAGGCGAAATGGCCGATCGCGAGGCACCACAGGAACGCGGCGAGCGCCGACGGAAGACGGACGGCGAACTCGTTCAGGCCGAACACCTTCAGGCTGATCGCCTGGAACCAGTAGATCAGGATGGGCTTGTCGAAGCGGTCGACGCCGTTGAGCGTGGTGCTGCCCCAGTCGTGGGCCAGCGTGAGCTCGCGCGTCGCCTCGGCGAAGGCGCCTTCGTCGACGTCGAACAGCGGCGATGCGCCCAGGCGGGCGATCCACAGCGCCAGCAGCACGGTCATCAGCGCGCCGAGCAGGCGCAGCGACGGCTGCGAGCCGTAGGCGCGGCGCATCGGCGCGGCCACGGCGATCACCGTGTCGGCCTCGGGCGAGGCCGAGCCCGGGCCGCCGGGCATCATCTGCGTGTCGTCGTCATCGTCGGAGGCGAACGCGCGCGCGAAGTCGTGCTCGTCGTCGGCGCTGAGCGGCGTCAGGGGGATCGGGCGCGAGGCCTGGTGTTCGGCGGCCGACGGTGGCGGGATGCGCACCGGGGCGGGGGCGATACGCTCGAACGACGGCGCACGCACGGGCGCCTGCGGCGGCAGCGGCAGCTGCGGCGCGGGCGGCGGCGCGCGCGGCGCCGGCGGCGGGGGCTTGGGCAGCGGCGGCGCCTTGCCGGACTGGGCGGCCGTGGCCGTCCACATCTGCGGCTCCGGCGGCGGGCCCTGGTCGTCGTCCTTGGCCGGCTTGCCCACCGTCTCCATCAGCTCCGAGATGGACTTGGGACGGGCGGGCGGCGGGGGCGGCTGCACCAGCGGCTGGCTGGGCGGCGGCGCGACGACGGGAGACTTCAGCAGCGGATCGGGCGGCTCGTCGGCCAACGGCGGGACCCACACCGGGCGGTCGTCGCCGATGACGACGCCGGGCACGTCGACCGGCGCGGGCGGCCGGGCGTTGGGCGACGACGGCTTCGGTGGCGGCGCCGGCAGCGGCGCGGCGGCGACGTTGAACGTGAGGTTGGGCGCGACCTCCGGCGGGCGATCCTCGCCGCCGAACAGGTCGTCGTAAGGCATCAGTGCCGCCGGATCCGTCGGCGTCAGCGCGGGCGCCGGCGGCGGAGCAGGAGGCTTGGGCGCGGGCGCCGGACTCGGAGGCGGGGACGAGGGCGGAGGCGGGGGCAGGGCCGACATCGACGGTTTCGGTGAGAGTGGGAGGCTTCGCGACTTCAGGGAAACACAGGGAGAACGGTCAGTCTTGCGGGCGTTCAGCGGATCGAGTGCCAGGCCGCGTCGTCGGACGGCGCGGTGCCGTTGCCGTGATGGTAGGGCTGGGCGTGGCGACCGTCATAGTAGATGCGGATGAGCAGCTCGGCGAGCACGCCGGTGAGCAAAAGTTGCAATCCGGCGATCACCATGAAGAATCCGAGGGTCAGCAGGGGCCGTCCGCCGATCGACAGGCCCAGGATGAACTTCTGCACCGCGAGCCAGACCAGGATCAGGCCGCCGACGCTGCCGGTGAACAGGCCGATACCGCCGAAGAAGTGGCCGGGCCGGGTGCCGTAGTTCAGGAAGAAGTGCATCGACAGCAGGTCGGTGATCACGCGGAACGTGCGCGACAGGCCGTACTTGGACGTGCCGGCCACCCGCGCGCGGTGGTGCACCGGCACCTCGTCCATGCGGGCCGGCGACGTGACCGTGGCCAGCCATGCCGGGATGAAGCGGTGCATCTCGCCGTACAGCCGCACCTCGCGCAGCACCGAGCCGCGGAAGGCCTTCAGGCTGCAGCCCAGGTCGTTGAACTGCAGGCCGGTGGACTTGCGGATCAGCGCGTTGGCGATGCGCGACGGGAACTTGCGCAGCCAGAAGCCGTCCTGGCGATCCTTGCGCCAGCCGGCGACGAAGTCGAGGTCGCCCTGCAGCAGGCGGGCGACGAGCTTGGGGATGTCGCGCGGGTCGTTCTGCAGGTCGCCGTCCATCGTCACGATGACGTCGCCGCGCGCCGCGTCGATGCCGGCCTGCATCGCGGCCGTCTGGCGGAAGTTGCGCCACAGCTTGATCACGCGGATGTGCGGGCCCACGCCGGCGCCGTGCTGTTCCAGCGCCTGGCCGGTGCCGTCGCGGCTGCCGTCGTCGACCACCAGCAGCTCCCACGGGAACGGGTAGCCCGCGAGCGCCGCCTGCACCTCGTCGATCAGCGGGGCGGCGTTCTCGATCTCGTTGTACATCGGCACCACCACCGACAACCGGTGGAACGGCACGCCGTCGACGTCCAGCGCGCCGCGCACGCCGAAGGCGCTGCCCGGCGTGTCGGGATGGGCGCCGCCGACCTCGGCGGTGGGCGCCGACGCCGAGGGAGGCAGGTAGTTCTGTCCGCTGGGGCTGGCGGTCATGTCTTGCTTTCTGGCGCCCGCGACGAGCGCACGATCAGGGAAAAGGCGAGGGCGGTGGCCAGGGCCACCACCAGCATCAGGGCGTGGACGGCCAGGGCCGCGCCGAAGATCAATCGCCGATTGTCGGTGTTTGTGGGCCTGGCCTGCTCGGGCGTGGCGTTCGCGCCCGCCGGCGGCGTCGCCGCGCCGTCGCGATGCGCCCGCGTGCCCAGCGCCACGCCGGCCTCGTACGTGCCCACGCCCGCGGGCGCCTGCAACGGGATCACGCCGGCCAGCTCGCCGCCGAGCGCGCCGCAGAATCCGGCGCCCAGCGGCAGGTCGGCCAGCGAGGCCAGCAGCACGCCCACGATGCCCAGCTTGAGCACCCAGTTGGCGATCGCGAAGGCCCACGCGGCCGCGCCGCCGCGGGCCGCCCGGAACGCGCCGGCCACCTTGGCCACGAGATGCCAGGCCTTGCGCGCGCCGCGGGCGGACGCGTGCGCGCGCGCCCGCGCCCGGCGCGCGTGCACGTGGATGCGGCGCACGAGCAGGGGCAGCAGGGTCGCCGCCGCCGCGATCGCCGCGGCCGCGAAGGCCAGGCGCCAGGGCAGCGGCGCCGGCACCAGGATCGCGATGCCCAGCACGCCCAGCACCATCATGTCCTGCAGGCGCAGCCACAACAGGCTGGCGGTGGCGTCGCCCAGGCCCACGCCCCAGCGCCGGTGCAGCAGGAACGAGTAGCTCGCCTCGCCCGAACGCATCGGCAGGACGTTGATGGCCGCGTTGTGCAGCAGCGTGACCTGCAGGCATTCGCGGTAGCCGAGGTTCAGGGTGCGCAGTTTCCACAGCCATTCGGCGCGCAGCCGTCCGGCGCGCAGCGCATAGGTGGCGCTCATGCCCAGCGTCGCGCCGACCCAGCCCGGCCAGGGCACCGTCGCGACGCGCTCGGCCAGCAGCCGCCAGGGCGTGAACGCGACCAGCACGGCCAGCAGGGCGACGCCGGCGGCGATGCTGGCGGCGGCGATCCAGCGGGTGCGGGTCATCGCGTCAACGCGGCGGGCGCGTCGTCATGCCGCGACCGAAGCGCGCAAGCTCGCGCGCCACCAGCGGACGACGCCGACGAGCGCCACCAGCGCGAGGGCGATCTGCAACGGCGCGGCCAGCGGATAGCCGGGCAGGAGGTTGCGCGCCCACTTCTTCTCGGCCAGGCCGGTCGCGTCCAGCAGCGCGGGCGTGGCGGCGATGCAGAACGCGCAGGCCAGCAGCCCCGCGGCCATCAGACGCTGGCCCAGCGGCCGCGACAGCAGCCGCGTCATCGCCCCCACCGGCCAGGCATGCGGCGCGAGACCGCCGAAGACCAGGCCGAGGCCGCCGCCGACCAGCGCGTCGGCGGGCCAGTGCGCGCCGACGGCCAGCCGCGACAGCGCGATGCCGAAGGCCAGCAGCGCGACCAGCGCCAGGCCGAGCCCGGACGTGAGCACGCCGTCGACCGCGCTGCGCTCGGCGAAGCGGCGCCGTTCGGCGATCAGCACGGCCAGCATCGCGAAGGCCATGGCGCTGTGGCCCGAGGGCATCGAGCCCGCGCTCAGCGGCGTTCCGATGACGTTGAGGTGCTCCGCGCCGAGCGCCAGGAACGGCCGCGGCGAGGGCAGGTGGTGCTTGATCCAGCTGGCGGTCAGGCCGCCGAGGACGATGCCCCACAACAGCTGCGCGACGCGCTCGGGCACGTCCTGCGCGAACGCGGTCAGGTAGATCCAGGCCGACAGCGCGAGGCCCGCGACGCTCAGCGCCGACCACAGCGCCGGCGCGGCCGGGCCGAGGCCGTTGACGGCGTGGAACAGCGATTCGTCGAGCGCGCGGTTCGCGTGCAGCGCGAGGCCCGCGGCGATCGCGGCCAGGCCCGCGACGAGCACCCGCAAGTCCCAGGTCACCGCCTGCGAGGAAGGCGGCGGCGGCGGGGTGGGGGAGACGGCGGGCATGGGCGGCGATTGTATCGGTGGGCGAGCGCCGGCTGGCTCATCCGGCGAGCCGCAACCAACGGCAGAATGCGCTCGACAAGTCCCCGTCCCCCATGAGCCGCTCCAAGCCGATCACCCTCGACACCCTGCGCCGCTACGCCGTCGCCCGCACGCTGTTTCCGCCCACCACGCTGCAGAAGGCGATCGAGCGGCTCGGCTTCGTGCAGGCCGACCCGATCCGCGCGCCGGCGCGGGCGCAGGACCTGACGCTGCGCCATCGCGTCAAGGACTACCGCGCGGGCGACCTCGAGCGCCGCTATCCGCGCCTGGACGTGGAGGAGGACTGCCTCGTCAACTACGGCTTCGTGCCGCGCAGCCTGCTGCCGCTGCTGCATCCGCGCACGGCCAGGCGGGCGTGGGATGCCGCCACCGAGCGCCGCGCCGCCGAGGTGCTGGCCTTCGTGCGGGCGCGCGGGGCCACGCATCCACGCGACGTGCAGGAGGTGTTCGACCACGGCCGGGTGCAGAGCTGGGGCGCCACCAACACGCTCAACGCCAGCACCGCGCTGCTGGACGGCATGCACTACCGCGGCCTGCTGCGCGTGGTGCGGCGCGATACCGGCACGCGCGTCTACGAGGCGGTGGACCACGCGCCGGTGGACGACGACGCGCAGGCACGCCACGAACGCGCGCGCCGCCTGCTGCTGCGCATCGTCGACAAGTACGCGCCGCTGCCGTCGGCCTCGCTGGGCTACCTCGCGCAGTTGCTGCAGTACGGCGCGCCGCACCTGCGCGGCGAGACGCGCGCGCTGCTCGCCGAGCTGCGCGCGAGCCTGCCGCAGACCAAGATCGACGGCGTGACCTGGCTGTGGACCCCCGGCGAGGATCCGGCCGCGGGCAAGTGGCGCGTCGATCCCGATCGCGCGCGGCTGCTGGCGCCGTTCGACCCCGTCGTCTGGGATCGCCGGCGCTTCGAGCTGCTGTGGGGCTGGGCGTACAAGTTCGAGGCCTACACGCCCGCGGCCAAGCGGACGATGGGCCACTACGCGCTGCCGCTGCTCGTCGGCGACCGGGCCGTCGGCTGGGCCAACGCGGCGCTGGTGGACAAGCGCCGCCTGGAGGCGCACTTCGGTTTCGTCGACAGGAAAATGGCGCGCGATCCGGCGATTTCGGGCGCCATCGACGACGAGCTCGGCCGCATGGCGGAGTTCCTGTTGCTCGACAATAGCGCCGCGTTGCGACTCAGACGACCCCGAAAGTAGTGCAGAAGTTGGCGTGCGGGGCGGTTGAAGCCGGCTCGAGGTCTCGCGGCCGTAACAGAAAGAACGTTAAATAGGTTGGCCGGCCCCTGTCGGGCCGCGACGGTCGTCGCGGATACGGGGGCTCAGGCCACGGCAGACAAGATAGAGGGTTGCATGGAAGGGTCCGATCTCAGCCGCTCAGGCAAGCGCAACGATGCGGGCGACAGCCTGCGCATGGGCAGCGACGACGGCGCCCCCACGGCGTCGATGACGCCGTCCGCGGCGATGTCGGCCGCTCGCATCGAACTCGACGCACTCGAGGCCGAGCTGGCCTACCACGGCCCGGAGCGCCGCAACGGCCCCGGCGCCGGGCTGGCCAAGCTGCTCGCCAGCGTGCTCGACGAAGTCGACTACGGCCTGGTGCTGATGGCCGCCGACGGCCATGTCGTGCACGCCAACCATGCCGCCCGGGTCGAACTGGCCGGCGCCAAGTCGCTGCAATTGACCGGGCGCCGCCTCAGCGGGCGCTCGGCCAGCGACCAGCGCGCGCTCGACGAGGCGCTGACCGGCGCGCGCGACGGCGGCAAGCGCCGCATGCTGGCCTTCGCGCCGGCCAACGCGCTGTCCGAAGGCAAGTCCTGCGACCTGTCCATCGTGCCGCTGCCCGCGGCGCTGTCGGCCCACCACAGCGGCCACGCGGTGCTGATCGCACTGCCGCGCAGCCGCATCGCCGAGACGCTGTCGGTGGACGCGTACGCCCGCGAGCTGGGCCTGTCGCGCCGCGAGCAGCAGGTGCTGGCCGGCCTGTGCGAGGGCCTGCGCGTCAAGGAGATCGCCGCCCAGCTCGAGATCGGCGACGAGACGGTGCGCAGCCACGTGAAGCGCCTGAAGGCCAAGACGGGCTGCGCCGGCATCGTCGACATCGTCAACCAGGTGTCGCGCCTGCCGCCGATGGTCGGCGCGCTGCGCCAGGCGCCGGCCGAACTGCTCGGCGACGGCGATCGGGCTTGAGGCCGGCCTCTCCGGGCCGATATAATCGGGGCTGATTCCGAGGAGCGTTGCGAGGCCCGGCCGCCTTTTCCGGCGGCTGCGAGACCCCAGGCTCGGAACCCCATCATGGCAACCGCGCTCACCCGCTTCGCAGCACGCGAGGGGCCGGGTGAGGGTGCACGAGTCGCCACTCCCCTTCGGTCGTTCGCGTGCGGTGCGCGGCGGGTCTTCAACGGAGATCCCCGAATGAACGCAGCACTGACCCCCCTTCCCTCCGACGCCTACGCCGTCGCCGACCTGTCCCTCGCCGCCTGGGGCCGCAAGGAAATCGCGATCGCCGAGAGCGAGATGCCCGCGCTGATGGCCATGCGCACCGAGTACGGCAACGCGCTCAAGGGCGCCCGCGTCGCCGGCAGCCTGCACATGACCATCCAGACGGCCGTGCTGGTGGAGACGCTGCAGGCGCTCGGCGCCGACGTGCGCTGGGCCTCGTGCAACATCTACTCGACGCAGGACCACGCGGCCGCCGCGCTGGTCGTCGAGGGCACGCCCGTCTTCGCCTACAAGGGCGAGACGCTGAAGGACTACTGGGACTACACCCACCGCATCTTCGAGTTCGGCGCGAAGGGCGAAGAGGGCGAAGGCCCGAACATGATCCTGGACGACGGCGGCGACGCCACGCTGCTGATGCACCTGGGCCAGCGCGCCGAGAAGGACATCTCGGTGCTGGCCAACCCGGGCAGCGAGGAAGAGCGCGAGCTGTACGCCGCGATCAAGGCCAAGCTGGCCGCCGACCCGACCTGGTACACGCGCAAGAGCGCGCAGATCGTCGGCGTGACCGAGGAGACGACCACCGGCGTGCACCGCCTCAACGAGATGTCGGCCAAGGGCACGCTGCTGTTCCGCGCGATCAACGTCAACGACTCCGTCACCAAGAGCAAGTTCGACAACCTGTACGGCTGCCGCGAATCGCTGGTCGACGGCATCAAGCGCGCGACCGACGTGATGGTCGCCGGCAAGGTGGCGGTCGTGGCCGGCTACGGCGACGTGGGCAAGGGCTCGGCGCAGGCGCTGCGCGCGCTGTCGGCGCAGGTCTGGGTGACCGAGATCGACCCGATCAACGCGCTGCAGGCCGCGATGGAAGGCTACCGCGTCGTGACGATGGACGACGCCGCCGCGCTCGGCGACATCTTCGTCACCTGCACCGGCAACAAGAACGTGATCACGTACGAGCACATGGCGGCGATGAAGGAGCAATCCATCGTCTGCAACATCGGCCACTTCGACAACGAGATCGACATCGCGTCGCTCGAGCACTGCAAGTGGGAGGAGATCAAGCCGCAGGTCGACCACGTGATCTTCCCGAACGGCAAGCGCATCATCATGCTGGCCAAGGGCCGCCTCGTGAACCTGGGCTGCGGCACGGGCCACCCGAGCTACGTGATGTCGTCGTCGTTCGCCAACCAGACGATCGCGCAGGTCGAGCTGTTCACGCGTCCGGACGCGTACGAGGCGGGCAAGGTCTACGTGCTGCCCAAGCACCTGGACGAGAAGGTGGCGCGGCTGCAGTTGTCGAAGCTGAATGCGAAGCTGACGGTGTTGACCGAGGAACAGGCGGCATACATCGGCGTGGCGCAGTCGGGGCCGTACAAGCCGGATACGTACCGCTACTGATCCGCGCGGGCCCTCGAGGGGGCCGCCAGGACCAGAGGGGTCTGGCAAATCCGCCATCCGCGCCAGGGTGCAGGCGATCGACAGGTCGTCCACCGCGGATGGGGGAGGTGCCTGACCTCGAACCCCAGTGGGGGATCGAGGTCAGGCACTGCCTCGAATCGCGGCCGGCGCAACGGCTTCGACCTGCGAACCGACGCGATCCGAGGCAGTGCCAGACCCCTCCGGACACCAGCCCGGCAAGGCGCGGAGCACTTTTTGGAACCACCGATGATCACCATCCCCATCAGCCTCGAGTTCTTCCCCCCGAAGACGCCCGAAGGCATGACCAAGCTGGCGGCCGCGCGCGCGCAGCTCTACGAACTCAAGCCCGAGTTCTGCTCGGTCACCTACGGTGCCGGCGGCTCGACGCAGGCCGGCACGCTGCAGGTGGTGCAGGCGATCCGCGACGAAGGCGTCGTGGGCGTGCCGCATTTCACCTGCATCGGCGCCACGCGCGCGAGCGTGGGAGAGACACTGGACGGCTTCAAGGCGGCAGGCCTGAAGCGGCTCGTGGCCTTGCGCGGCGACCTGCCCAGCGGCTCCGGCAGCTTCGGCGAGTTCCGCTACGCGACGGAGCTGATCGAGCAGATCCGCAAGCACTCGGACGACCACTTCCACATCGAGGTGGCGGCGTATCCCGAGACGCATCCGCAGGCGCGCTCGCCCGAGGCCGACCTGAAGGCCTTCGCGGCCAAGGTGGCCGCCGGCGCGAACTCCGCGATCACGCAGATGTTCTTCAACGCCGACGCGTACTTCCGCTTCGTCGACGACGCGCGCGCGGCGGGCATCGCGGTGCCCATCGTGCCGGGCATCATGCCGATCACCAATTCCAGTGGCCTGATGCGCTTCGCCGACAACACGGGGTGCGAGATCCCGCGCTGGATGCGGCTGCGCCTGCAGTCGTTCGGCGACGACTCCGCGTCCATCAAGTCGTTCGGACTCGACGTGATGGCGGCGCTGTGCGAGCGCCTGATCGCGGCCGGCGTGCCGTCGCTGCACATCTACACGATGAACCAGGCGGCGCCGACGATGGCGCTGGTCGAGGCGATCGGGCGCGGAACGGTGGCGTGATCGTACGCCGTCATTCCGTGAGAAGTCGCGGAATCCACCCCTGAGGCAACGCTGTTGGCAGGGGTGGATCCTGCGACTGCGCGCAGGATGACGGATCGGGGAGGCACCGTACTGGCTGGGACCGCGCCGGCGTCGGCTGCGGTCGAGGGGGTCTTCGACCTCCCTGACGCACCCTACGCCGCAAACGGCGTCAGCTGCGGTCGAGGAGGTCTTCGACCCCCCTCACGCACCTTGCGCCGCAAGCGGCGTCAGCTGCGGTCGTGCAGGCCGTCGGCCTCGACACGCACCTTCGCGCCCATGGCCGGGGCGGTGGATTCGCGCACCGTGCGCAGGCTGCCGTCGCTCATGCGCACGTTGACGTCGTAGACGGTGGTCGTGCGCTGGTGCTTCTCGATCGCGTTGCCCAGCAGGCCGCCGCCCACGGCGCCGATCACGCCGCCGAGTGCGCGGTTGTTGTTGCCGGCGATCCGGTTGCCCACCACCGCGCCGCCGACGCCGCCGGCCACGGCGCCCACGCCGTTGGTCTGGCCCTGCACCTTCACGGCCGTGACGGACTCCACCACGCCGCATTCGTGGCAGGCCGCGCCGGCCACCTGTTGCTCGTGGCGCCAGCGCTGCTGGTCGACGTCGCGCGCCGGCGCGACGTCGGCGTCGCGGTCGGCGCGCGGCGGCAGCGGGCGCTCGGTGCGTTCGTGGTTCGCGTCCCGGCGCGCCTGGTCGCGGCGGCCCTGCTCGTACGCATTGCCGGTGTTGGCCTGCGCGACCACCACCGGTGCCGGCGTCGTCGCCACCGGCGCGGGTGCGGGCGCGGGCGCCATGGCCACCGGTGTCGGCGCGCTGGCCGCACCCGCCGCCGCGGCGACGTCTGCGTCGTTCTTCGAGCACGCGCCCAGGCCGATGGCCACGGCGGCGATCAGCGCGAGCTTGAAGTTGCGAGGGGAGTGGTTGGTTAGGTTCATGGCAGGCTCCTGTTTCCGTTCGGCGCGGCCGGATGGCCGGCGCGATCCCAGGGAACAGGCGATCCGCGTGCCCGGCCGCTCGACCGTGGCAACGTCCGGACGCATTTGCCGTCGCGTTGGCGCGCCTGGCCGCGCGCGCCCGCGTCCATGAAAAAGGGCGTTCGCCGCCCGGCGAACGCCCTGTTCTTCCGGATACAGGTCGACTTACGGATTGCCTGTCGTCTGCGGAACGCCCGCGGCCGGGTAGCGCGTCAACCCGAACAACCTGCGCACGTCGGGGCTGCCGTTGCCGTACACGTAGTTGTAGTTGTAGCTCGGGAAGTCGTCGTAGTAGACGCCGTTGAAGCCCGGGTTGTTGCGATGGTAGAACTGCAGCAGCGACGGCGCCTTGGTGCCGCCGGCCAGCGTCTGCAGCGCCCCGGCCGCGTACAGGTAGTAGTTGACGTTGCCCTGGCGATGGTTCTTCTTGCCGAATTGCTGCTCGAACAACGCCAGCGCGCCGACGAACTCTGGCGAGGCCACCGACGTGCCGATCAGCGTGTAGTAGCCCCCGCCGATGCCCACGCCGTAGGCGGTGACCACCGAGCTGTCGTCCGCGCTGCAGCTGATGGTGCCGCCCGGGCAGCCGCCCACGCTCATGCCGACGTCGGGGATCGTGCGGAACTTGCTCGAGCCCGTCCTGGCGAAGACCTGGTAAAGCGGCCGCGGGAACACGACGCTCACGCCGCCGCCCGCGCCCCACGCACCGCCCGAGACGTTGACGCCCAGTCCGTAGGGATCGTACGGCTCCTCCGGATCGGCATAGGCGCTCTCGCGCACGTAGGCCGAGGACAGCGACGGGGGCGCGCTCGCCGTGACGAGGTTGCCGCCGCCGACGGCCGTGACGGCCGGATCCTCGGCCGGGTTGCTCACGCTGGGGACGAACGTCGGGCTCGTGCCGCCGTAGAAGTAGTCGACGCTGGGGCATTCGAGGCCCGCCTCGTCGCCCGAGCTCGCCACGAACGTGATGCCCTGCGCGTTGCCCTGCAGGAACAGCTCGTGGTACGCCTGCAGGATGTAGGTGTAGTCCACGCCGCCGTTGTACGCCGCCGTGTAGCCGAGCTCGCAGCCGCCGAACGACGAGTTGACGATGTCGTACTTGTTGGTGTCGACGATGTACGTGTAGCCGGCCATGATGTTGTCGTCGGACAGATCCGGCAGGCTCACCAGCGTGACGTTGGCGCCCGGCGCGCCGCCGAGCACCTGCTGCACGTCCAGGCTCGCCTCGACCGAGCCGTAGCCGTCCTCGACGCCGCCGCCGTTGATCGGCACCGTGGTCACGCCGGGCGCCGGCTTGCCGGTGATCGCGGTGAACTTCTCGTGGTCGAACATGGCCTGCACGTCGCCCGGGAAGATCAGGTCGGCCATCAGCACGGCCACGCTCACGCCGCTGCCGTCGGTGCTGCTGCTGTACGCGGGATAGTCGTAGGCCTGCTTCAGGTCGTCGAACCAGTACGGCCCGGTGGTGCTGTAGCGGTTGTCGACGTTGACCGGCGCGGCGAGCCCCTTGACCTTGGCGTGCACCTTGTGCTCCGGCACCGCGTCCAGGCCGATGACGCGCAGGTCGATCGCGGCCAGCTCGACCGGCATGCGCAGGCCCTGGCGCGCCTGGAAGCGCGTGCGCGCGTGCCGCGTGACCTTCTGCAGCGGCGTGCTGAAGGCCTGCGTGACCGCGGCGGCGGTGCCGCGCACGCGCACGCCGTGGCCGTTGGTGGAGACGATGGTGAGGCCGCGGGCAGTGAGCGCCTCCTTCACGGCGGCGATGTCCTCGGGCCTGGGGCCGAAGCGCTGCATGAAATCGGCTGGCTGCAGCCACTGGTGGTACTGCGCCGAGTTCTGGTCGTGCTGCTGCGCGATCAGCGCGTCGAGCTGGGCCGTGTGGCGCAGCGGCAGGTAGACGCCGAACTCCACCAGGTCCTGCGCGGACGCGGCGCTGACCGTGGCCGTCGCGTCGGGGTGCGCTGTGGCGGCACGCAGGGGCGCCGACAGCGCGGCCTGGGTGGTGAAGACTCCTGCGGCGCAGAGTGTTGCGGCCGTGATCCGGTTGATTCGCATGTGATCCCTCTCGTGGTGAGAAACAGGCAATGAGGAGCAGCCGGAAAGTCTCGGTTCGGGGGATGGCACTGTCAACGCCGGCCCGACCCCGAATCTGGGGACGGACTATCCCTATCCGGGTCAGCTTGCCGCAAGCTCCGGGCCGGCGCCGTCGAGCCCGCTGCCGATGAGCTGTCACGGTCGCGTCACATCGCCTCCCGACACTGCCGCGAGCCATGCGTGCGGCGAGGGTCGCGCGCATGAACGCCCTGCCGAAGTCGTTCGGCTCCCACAACAATGGATTCCTGATGCCGACCTTCTCGTCGACCATCGCGCACGCGCGCGCCCCGTTCATCCTCGTTCCGCTGCTGGCCCTGCTGGCCTCGCAGGCGCAGGCCGCCGGCTTCTCGGTCACCGGAACGTCCAGCACGGCGCAGACGCTGACCGGCGGCACCGGCGCCATCGCCGCGGGCGCCAAGCTCGACGTGCACGACGGCAACATCGCGATCACCGTCACCGGCAACAACGCGATCATCGACAACCAGGGCACCCTGCTGCAGTCGGGCACGGGCTCCAACGCCAACCGCGCCATCCGCGACAACACGGGCGTCACGGGACTGGTGATCAACAACGGCAGCGCGACCAACGCCGCGGCGCTGATGCAGACGGCCGACGGCGACGTCGTGCAGATGAACAAGGCCAAGTCCAGCGTCACGCTGAACAACTACGGCTCGATGATTTCGTCGAACGCCTCGGCCGGCGGCAGCCAGGCGGTGGACTTCAACGCGATGACGGGCGCCAACGTCGTCAACAACTACACGACCGGCCTGCTCAAGGCGCTCGAGGCCGACGCGGTGCGTCCGGGCGTCAACGGCGTCGTCAACAACTGGGGCCGCATCCTCTCGGTCACCACCACCGGCAGCAGCAGCGACGGCGTGGACGTGCAGGCCAACTCCGGCGTCACCGTCAACAACAACGCGGGCGGCACGATCGAAGGCGGCCGCCACGGCATCACGGGCGGCGCGCCCGACGCCAACACCGCATTCACGACCACGGTGGTCAACCTGCTGGGCGGCACGATCCAGGGCGACAACGGCTCGGGCATCAACCTCGACGGCTTCAACGCGAAGCAGTCGGCCACGGTCACCAACGGCGGGCTGATCGTCGGCAACGGCGTCACCGGAGACGGCGACGGCGTGGACGTCGACGGCCTGGTCACGCTGATCAACACCGGCGTGATCCGCTCGCTCAACGCCGTTCCCGGCAAGGGCGAGACCGTCGCGTTCAGCGAAGGCATCAGCGTGGGCGGCGGCTCGGTCACGAACTCGGGCCTGATCGAAGGCCTGGTGGCGGCGGGCAACACCGGCGCCAAGGGCATCGGCATCACGCTGACCGGCAACGACATCCTCGACGCCCAGGGCAACGAGACGGGCCAGCGCAACGGCATCTACGCCAACACGGTGGTCACCAACCAGGCCGGCGGTACGATCCGCGGGCAGAACAGCTCGGCCATCGTCATCAAGGGCAACGCGACGACGTTCGCCACGACGATCAACAACAACGCCGGCGCCATGATCCAGGGCGGCGGGGCGACCGACGCGGCGATCCAGGCCGGCCTCGATCCGGTGACGATCAACAACGCGGGCAAGATCGACGGCTCGAGCAGCGGCCGCGCGTTCGCCGGCGGTGGCGGCAAGGTCACGTTCAACATCACCGGCGGCGCGGCCGTCGTGCTGGGCGACATCGACGGCGGCTCCGGCGCCGGCAACAAGATGACGATCGCGCCGGGCGCGGGCAACACCTTCGCCTACGCGTCGGGCATCTCCAACTTCGATTCGGTGGAGATCGCCAGCGGCACGGTCAAGCTGTCGGGCCACAACGGCTACACCGGCACGACCACGGTCGACGCCGGCGCGACGCTGGTGCTGGACGGCGCGAACCGCCTCGCCGCCGGCAGCAAGCTCGACCTCGAGGGCGGCGCGTTGAAGCTGGTGGACGTGGCCGGCGCCGACGGCCAGACCTTCGCCGTGCTGTCGCTGGGCCAGGACTCGGCGATCGCCCTCGGCGATTCGTCGCTCACCTTCGACGCGCTGGGCAACGTCGTCGCCGGCAAGACGCTGGCGATCACCGACTACCTCGCCGCGGCCTCGCCCGACTACGCGATCCGCTTCCTGGGCAACCTGACGGGCGACGCCGCGTTCCTGTCGCTGATGGCCGGCACGTCCATCGACGACCTGGCCGTGCGCTACCGCTTCGACGGCGCCTACACCGACGTCACCGCGGTGCCGGAGCCCGCGAACCTCGCGCTGCTGCTGGCCGGCCTGGGCCTGCTGGGCGTCTCGGCGCGGCGTCGCAAGGCCTCGGCGCAGGCCTGAACCGGCGCTCCGCGCGACCGCAGGAAGGGGCTTCGGCCCCTTTTTTCATGGGCGCTCGCTCGAGCGTGGCGCGGCGTCGCGCGGCGCTTGAAAACCCGCGGACTGGCCCGCAAGTGCCCGTCGGGCGACAATACGCGTTTTCCCGCCGCCGCCAGGCCGCGCGGACGCTGTCGCCACGTTTCCCCTTCGACCCAGACCAAATCGGGCTCCCCACATGGAAAAGCAAACTCTCTCATTCCAGGCCGAGGTCAAGCAGATCCTGCACCTCGTCACGCATTCGCTGTACTCGAACAAGGAGATCTTCCTGCGCGAGCTGGTGTCGAACGCGTCGGATGCCTGCGACAAGCTGCGTTTCGAGGCGATCGACCATCCGCAATACCTGGAAGACGCGCCCAACCTCGAGTTGCGCATCTTCTTCGACGCCGAAAAGAAGACGCTGACCATCCGCGACAACGGCATCGGCCTGTCGGCGGAAGAGGCCGTGGCGCACCTGGGCACGATCGCCAAGAGCGGCACCCGGGAGTTCATGGCCAAGCTCGAGGGCGACCAGAAGAAGGACGCCTCGATGATCGGCCAGTTCGGCGTCGGCTTCTATTCGGGCTTCATCGTCGCCGACCGCATGACGGTCGAGTCGCGCCGCGCCGGCCTGCCGGCGGAGCAGGGCGTGCGCTGGAGTTCGGAAGGCACCGGCGACTTCGAGGTGGAGGAGATCATCCGCGCCGAACGCGGCACCGACGTCATCCTGCACCTGCGCGAGGGCGAGGACGAGTTCCTGCGCCCGTGGAAGATCAAGTCGGTCGTCTCCAAGTATTCCGACCACATCTCGCTGCCCATCCTCATGAAGAAGGAGGAGTGGGACGGCGAGAAGGCCGAGTACAAGACGCTCGACGAGTGGGAGACCATCAACAAGGCGTCGGCGCTGTGGGCGCGCGCCAAGAGCGAGGTCACCGACGCCGAGTACCAGGAGTTCTACAAGCAGATCAGCTACGACAGTGACGCGCCGCTCGCCTACACGCACAACCGCGTCGAGGGCCGCAGCGAGTACACGCAGCTGCTCTACATCCCGGCCAAGGCGCCGCTGGACCTGTGGAACCGCGACAAGCGCGGCGGCGTCAAGCTGTACGTCAAGCGCGTGTTCATCATGGACGACGCCGAGGCGTTGATGCCCACGTACCTGCGCTTCGTCAAGGGCGTGGTCGACTCGGCCGACCTGCCGCTGAACGTCTCGCGCGAACTGCTGCAGGAAAGCCGCGACGTGAAGGCGATCCGCGAAGGCTCGACCAAGCGCGTGCTGTCCATGCTCGAATCGCTGGCCGACTCCGAGAGCGTGGAAGACAAGGACAAGTACCAGGCGTTCTGGGACGAGTTCGGCGCCGTGCTGAAGGAGGGCATCGGCGAGGATCACGCCAACAAGGATCGCCTGGCCAAGCTGTACCGCTTCGCGTCCACGCACGCCGACAAGGGCGTGTCGCTGGCCGACTACGTGTCGCGCATGAAGGAAGGCCAGCAGGCCATCTACGTGATCGCGTCCGACTCGCTCGGCGCCGCCAAGGCCAGCCCGCAGCTCGAGATCTTCCGCAAGAAGGGCATCGAGGTGCTGCTGCTGGTCGACCGCGTCGACGAGTGGCTGCTGTCGCACCTGCACGAGTTCGAGGGCCACTCGCTGCAAAGCGTCGCCAAGGGCGCGGTCGACCTGGGCACGCTGCAGGACGAGGACGAGAAGAAGGCGGCCGAGGCGGTCGCCACCGCGTTCGCGCCGGTGCTCGAGCGCCTGAAGGCGTCGCTGAAGGATCGCGCGAAGGACGTGCGCGCCACGTCGCGCCTGGTCGACTCGGCCGCCTGCATCGTCGTCGAGGACGGCGAGATGAGCGCCCACCTGGCGCGACTGCTGAAAGCTTCCGGCCAGTCGGCGCCCGACACCAAGCCCATCCTCGAGGTGAACCCCGAGCATGCGCTGGTGAAGAAGCTCGAGGGCGACGAACGCTTCGACGACTTCGCCCACCTGCTGTTCGACCAGGCGTGGCTCGCCGAAGGCGGCCAGCTCGAAGAGCCGGCGGCGTACGTGCAGCGCGTGAATCGCCTGCTCGTCGGCTAAGCCACGCGCCGTTTCTGTCGATAGAGCCCTCATGACCTACAGCGTCAAGGAAATCTTCTACACGCTGCAGGGCGAGGGCGCGAACGCGGGCAGGCCGGCCGTGTTCTGCCGCTTCGCGGGCTGCAACCTGTGGACGGGCCGCGAGGAAGACCGCGCGGACGCCGTCTGCAAGTTCTGCGACACCGACTTCGTCGGCACCGACGGCGACGGCGGCGGCAAGTTCAAGACCGCCGAGTTGCTGGCCGACGAGATCGCGAAGCACTGGGGCGACACGCCCTCGCACCGCTTCGTGGTGCTCACCGGCGGCGAGCCACTGCTGCAGGTCGACGCGGCGCTCACCGAGGCCCTGCATGCGCGCGGCTTCACGATCGCCGTCGAGACCAACGGCACCGTCGAGCCGCCGCCGGGGCTCGACTGGATCTGCGTCAGTCCCAAGGCCGACTCGAAGGTCGTCATCGAGTCGGGCAACGAGTTGAAGCTCGTGTTCCCGCAGGACGGCGTCGACCCCGCCCGTTTCACGGGCCTGCACTTCGATCACTTCTACCTGCAGCCGATGGACAACCTGCTGCAGTCCACCAACCAGCGCCTCGCCATGGACTACTGCCTGGCGCACCCTCAATGGAAACTCGGCCTGCAGACCCACAAGATCCTGGCGATACGCTAGCCCCACCTCGCTTCGCTCGGCCGCCCGGACTGGCTCCGGACCGGCCGAGCGCCGCGCCCGGGTTTTCTTCGTTCACTATCTCGTGGTGTCGACAGGTCTCGATCCCATCATGCTCACGATCACCAAACGACTCGAATTCGACGCCGGCCACCGCATCCCGCAGCACAAGAGCCAGTGCCGCAACCTGCATGGCCATCGCTACGCCCTGGAGATCACGCTCGAGGGCGAGCCGGTCGATGACCCCGAGTCCAGCGATCACGGCATGCTGATGGACTTCACCGACGTCAAGACCCTCGCCAAGGACCACCTCGTCGACCTGTGGGACCACGCGTTCCTGGTGCACGACGGCGACACGCTGATCCGCGACCTGCTCGCGCAGATCCCCGGCCACAAGACGGTGGTGCTGGACCGCGTGCCGACCGCCGAGAACCTCGTCGCGATCGCGTTCGGGATCCTCGATCCGCTGTACACGGAGCGCTTCGGCAACCACCTGAAGCTGCGCAAGCTGCGCCTGTACGAGACGCCCACCAGCTGGGCCGACTGCGACCGGCAGGCCGCCTGACGTGCCTCAGGCGGCGGGGGCCAGCGTCCCGCCGTGACTCGAGGCCCGCACGCGCGGCAGCGCCAGCGCGATCGCGCCCGCACCCAGGCCCACGGCCAGCGAGCCCAGGTACATCCACGTGTACGCGTGGAAGTGGTCGTAGATCCAGCCGCCGAGCGCCGGCCCCAGCGCCATGCCCAGCCCGGACAGCAGCGTCATCGCGCCCAGCACCGAGCCCATGATCTGCGGCGCGAAGTAGTCGCGGGCGAGCGCGGAGTACAGCGGCATGACGCCGCCGTAGGCCATGCCGAAAACGAAGGCCACGGCGTAGAAGTCCCCCAGTCCGGTGGCCAGCACGTAGGCGCCCGCGGCGAGCGCCTGCACGAGCAGGCCGGCGACGATCATCCGCTTGACGCCCAGCTTGTCGCCGAGGACGCCGAACAGGAGGCGGCCCACGAGGCCGGCGAAGCCCTCGACGCTGTAGATGGTGACGGCGGTCATCGGCGGCAGCCCGCAGCCGATCGCGTAGCTGATGGTGTGGAAGATCGGGCCGGCGTGCGTCGCGCAGCAGGCGAAGAAGGTCAGCGACAGCACGATGAAGGGCCGCGAGCGCAAGGCCCGGCGCACGGCCGCCTTCAGCTCCGGGCCGCCCATGCCGCCGCTGGCGACGGCCGCCGGCATGTGCGGCGGACGGCGGACGAGCAGCGCCGCAGGCACCAGCAGCACGACGACGGCCACGGCAAGGATCAGCTGGGCGGTGCGCCAGCCATGGTCGACGACCAGCGTCGCCGCGAACGGCGACACCGTCATCGGCGCCACGCCGATGCCCGAAGACACCAGCGACACCGCCAGCGCCCGATGCTTGTCGAACCACAGCGTGACGGTGGACATCAGCGGCACCATCAGGCTGCCCGCGGCCACGCCGATCAGCAGGCCGTAGACGACCTGGAACTGGAGCAGCGACGTCGAGCGGCTGGCCAGCGCGATCCCGAGGCCCAGCATCACGACGCCTCCCAGCACGATGACGCGCGGGCCGTGGCGGTCGCTGAGCCCGCCCCAGACGGCCGAGCCGATGCCCATCGTGAGGAAATTGAGCGTCATCGCGAAGCCGATCCCCCCGCGCGACCAGCCGGTGTCGGCCGAGATCGGCGCGAGAAAGACGGGCAGCGAGAGCAGCGCGCCCATGGCCATCCAGGTCATCAAGGCGCCCGCGGCGACCACGACCCAACCGTAATGCTTCGTCATGTCCGGATCCTCCTGGTCATTGACGACGAACGGGCGGGCCCGGTTTCGACAACGCGCGGCGACATTCTGGAGATTTTTCTCGCGGCCGTCTCGCCGATGGCGCGCCGTCCCGGACGTGCGTGGGCGCTGGTTTGAAGGCACGGGACGTCGAACGGAGCCCCATGTAGAGTGAGGCATGCGGCCGGTTGGTGGACGCAGCCCGGCCGCTCCTGGCCGTCGGCGTGTCGAGGTGCGCAATGGACAGATTGGAAGCGATGGCGATGCTGGTTTCCTCCGTCGAGGAGGGAAGCCTGTCGGCCGCCGCCAGGAAGCTGCGAATTCCGGTCGCCACGCTCACGCGCAATGTCAACGACCTGGAGGCGACGGTCGGCACGAAGCTTCTCGTTCGAACGACACGCAAGCTGTTGCTGACGGATGCGGGCGCCGACTACGTTGCCGCTGCAAGGCGGATTCTCGAACAGGTCGACGAGCAGGAGCGTCGCGCCGCCGGCGAATTCACCAATCCCCGCGGCGAGCTCGTCGTGACGACACCGGTGCAGGTGGCGCGCCTGCGGGTGCTGCCGGTCATCAACCAGTTCCTCACGCAGTTTCCCGAGATCCGCATCCAGCTCCTGCAGTCCGACCGCAACATCGACCTCGTCGATTCGCATGCGGACGTCGCCATCCGGATCGGCCGCCTGGGCGACAGCAGCCTGGTCGCGACGCGGGTCGGCATGTTGCGAGTCGTGGTGGTGGCCAGCCCGCAACTTCTGAAGAAACACGGTGTGCCGCGCAGCCCCGAGGATCTTCACGCCTTCCCACGCGTCGTGTTCAACAGCCCGTTCCTGTCGCCATGGCGCTTTCGCCATCCGGATGCGAACGAGATTCACACGGTCTCTGACACCCCGCGATTGCTGGTGTCGTCGCCGGACGCGGCAGCCGATGCCGCTATCGATGGCGTGGGCGCGACGCTGCTGCTCGAGCACGACGTGGCGGAGGCGGTGCGTGCCAGGAAGCTCCGATTCATCCTGCAGGAGTTCGAGGTCGACCCGATACCGGTGCATCTCGTGCACCTGTCCCGGGACATGATGCCGGTCAAGCTCCGCCGATTCATCGACTTCGCCGCGCCAAGACTTCGCGAGGCGCTCGCGGACTTCGGACGCCCCCCATCGCGTTGAAGAGAGAGGCCCGCCGCGCTCGATCGGTCGCGAGACGGCGGGCGACGACGCTTCGAACGCCTGTCGTCACGTCTACTTCTTCAGGAGCTCCGCCACCTTGGCGACCCCGGCCTGGGCGCACACCTCGTCCTTGTCGCCACCGGGCGAGCCGCCCACACCGAGTCCGGCAATGGTCTCATCGCCCACCTTGAAGGCCACCCCGCCAGGCAGTGCCGTCACGTTGGGCGTGCTGGCCAGCGATTGAGCCACGAGCGCCGGGTACTTCGCCAGGACGCCGATGAAGCCGCTGGTGGTGTCGACGTGGAAGATCGGCCCCATGGTCACGACCGTATAGGCCTTGCGGAAACTGCTGTCCTTCGTGTGGATCACCGCGTGGTCGCCGCGCAGGACGACTTGTGGCGTTCCCGAGACGTCGACCACCGTGGCGGTCACGTCGTAGCCGTTGGCCTTGCAGGTGTCCACCGCCGTCCGGGCAGCGATGATCGCGGTGTTCAGGGGAAGCGTCTTGCCACTGATCGACACCTGGGCCAGGGCCGGCGTTTGGGAGACCAGGCCGATGGATGCCGCCAGGACGGCGAGCGGAGAAATGCGCATTTCAGTGTTCCTGTGAAGTCGTTGGAATTGGGCCAAGCCGCCGTCGACCACGAGTTCCGTACCTCTAGTGTCCTGTCCCGCAAATAACTGCGGTAAAACGGCGCCAAACGGGCCAGTCCGTCGTTGCAAATCCTCGCCGTACAAACCCGGTACGGCTGCGGTTTGCGCCTAGTCCTGACCCGTTTGGCACGCGTTTTACTTATCGCAGTTATTTGCGGGACAGAACACTAGGCGCTTGCGAGGTACAGCGCGGTCTTCGCGAATACCGCGACCCAGCCGCGGCGAGTCAGGCCAGGTGCCTGGCGAAGAACGTGAACGTGCGATCCCACGCCCTCTGGGCCCACACCGGGTCATGGTGGGTCTCCGCGATCCGACCCTCGCCCAGCGCCTGCTCGTTGCCGAACGCGTGGTGTGCGAGGTAGTGGTGAAAGTCGTGCTTTACGCCGGCCTCCTTCAGCTTGGCCGTCAGGCCCTCGACCTGCGCTGGCGGGAAGAACTGGTCCTGGTCGGCCCAATGGCCCTGCAGCGGGATCCTGATCTTCGTGGCATCGATGTATTCCAGCGGCGGGCAGCCGTACCAGGTGACGACGGCATCGAGCTCGGGCACGTTGGCCGCGGCCAGCAGCGTCAGCGCGCCGCCCATGCAGAAGCCAACGCAGCCGACCTTGGCGGCGCGGGTCTTCAGGAACTGGGCTGCGCCGCGGACATCCTGTGCGGCAGCGGAGCCGAAGTCCAGGCCGGTCATCAGGTGGTGCGCCTCCTCCTTCTCGAGCGTGCTCTTGCCGCGGTAGAGGTCGGGCACCAGCGCCAGGAAGCCGGCGTGGGCGAGGCGGTCGGCGACGCCTCGGATCTGGTCGTTCAGGCCCCACCATTCCTGGACCACCACCACTGCAGGCGCGCCCTGCGGCTGCGCCGGCTCTGCGAGATAGCCCGGCAGCTCGTGGCCATCCGGGCGATTGAATTTGATCATTGTTCCCATCGGGTACTCTTCGTTCGTTAAAGCGGGCCGGGCCGGAGCCCGGCGAAGGCCGCAACTTTCAGTGTTCCTGTGAGGGATCAGAACTGGGTCAGGCCGCCGTCGACCACGAGTTCCGTGCCGGTCGTGTACGACGAGTCGTCGCTGGCGAGGAACAGCGCGGTCTTCGCGAGTTCCAACGCCTCGCCGAAGCGCTTCAGCCCGACCTTCTGCGTGATGCCGGCGGCGATCTCCGACAGCACGTTGTCGGGCAGGCCGATCTTGCTGTAGAAGGGCGTCGCGATCGCACCCGGGCTGACCGCGTTCACGCGGATGCCGCGCGGCGCCAGTTCCGCACCCAGCGTGCGCACGAGGGAGCGCGCCGCCGCCTTGGTCGCCGCCAGGATCGACAGGCCCGGGTAGCCGATCGTGTTCAGGAACGACGTCGTCACGATGATGCTGCCGCCCTGCGCCATGACCGGAGCCGCCTTCTGGATCGTGAAGAACGTGCCGGTGAAGTTGAGCGCCAGGTTGTCGGCGACATACGCTTCCGTCACTGCCTCCAGCGGAGCGACCGTCGTGGCGCCGGCGTTGGCGAACAGGACGTCGATGCGACCGAACTTGACGCGCGTCTCTTCGACGGCACGCTCGATGTCGGCCACCTTGCGGATGTCGGCGCGAACCAGGAGAGCCTTGCCGCCGAGTTCGTCGCCGGCCGCGGCCAGGCGCTCCGCGTTCGAGCCGAGCAGCACCACCTGGGCGCCCTCGGCCTGGAACAACTTCGCGGTTTCCAGGCCGATGCCCGACGTGCCGCCAGTGACGAATGCAACCTTGTTCTTGAGCTTCATTTCAGGGTCTTCACATTGGTTAAGTCGATTGACGAAGGAGACGTCAAACAGGAGATGCGTCCCGACCTTCCCAAACCTGCCGACCCGATTGGTGACTTGGTTTCGGTCGATCGCTTCGCATGGGATGAATGATGTGGTTAACCAAACGAGAGCGGAATCGGCAAATTTTGATCAATATCTACTCACAAAGTGGTTAGATGGCGGCATGCCGTGGCGCGGACCGGGTCACCTGTACGCCGGTCGACTCAGCTCAGGGTTTGCTGAAATCAGGGAAAGACGGTCCCAGGCGGAATGACGGCAACTGCCGGGTGGCGCCGCGCAGGGCGTTGCGCGGCGAGCGAAATGGGGAACCCGACGCACAAGGCACAGGCGGAGCGTCGAGCCGTCCGCACGTGGGCAGTTGGACGCACAAGACAGCCGACCGGTCGCACCGCTGCGCTATCGTGTGCGCATGCAGCCCCTCTTCGACCCCGCGCGCCATGAACCGCTGGCCGCGACCCCCTGGCATCGCGACCTGGCCTCCGCGGCGATCGCCCGCATCGTGGCCGCGGCCGAGGCGGAGTTCGACGACGGCAAAGGCAGCTGGCTGCTGCATCCGGACGACGAGCCGCCGCATCCAGGCGCGCGGTCGTCCAACCTCTACTGGGGCGCCGCAGGCGTCGTCTGGGCGCTGCGCCATCTGGCGGCGGTCGGCGCGGTTCACCTGGCGCGCGACTACGCGCCGTGGATCGCCCGCTACCCTGATCGCGTCCGGGACGAAGCCGCCGCCGAGCAGCACGGCAACGCCTCCTACCTGTTCGGCGAGAGCGGCCCGCTGCTGCTCGCCTGGCTGGACACGCGGCGGGAAGATGTCGCGGATCGCCTGTACGCCGTGGTTCGCGGCAACCTGAACAACCCCGCGCAGGAGCCGCTGTGGGGCAACGCGGGTACGCTGCTGGCCGCGATCCGGATGGCCGAGGCCGGGGCGGGCGAGCGCTGGGACGCGCTGGTCGCAGACGGCGTCAAAGCGCTGGCCGACGACATGTCGATCGATCCGGACATCGGTACGTGGACATGGCAGCAGGACCTGTACGGCAAGCGTTCGCATTACCTGGGTGCAGGCCATGGACTCGCCGGCAACGCGTTCGCCGCCCTGCGCGGCGCGGCGCACGCCGATCCGGCGCGGGTGCGGATGATCGCGGACCGCGTCGAGGAGACGCTGTCCCGCACCGCGCTGCACGCCGGCCCGGACGCCGCGTTGGCGCTGGCCAACTGGCAGCCACTGGTCGACGCGGCGCACCTCGCCGCCTGGCAGTCCCGAGGTGGCCGGCCGCTGGTGCAGGACTGCCACGGCGCGCCGGGCATCGTGTGCCGGCTCGCGGGCCGCGTGCCGCGCAGCGCGGCCTGGAACGAGTTGTTGCGCGCCGCCGGAGAGCTGACCTGGCAGGCCGGCCCGCTCGCCAAGGGGCCATCGCTGTGCCACGGCACCGCCGGCAGCGTGATGGCCTGCCTCAAGCTGTGGCGCCTGTTCGACGAGCCGCTCTGGCTGGAACGGGCGCGCGCCCTCGCGTTGCACGCTGCCGGGCAGGTGGAGGCGGTCCGCGCCCGTCATGGCCAGGGGCGGCACAGCCTGTGGACGGGCGACCTGGGCGTCGCCTGCGCGCTGTGGAACTGCGTCACGGGCGACGATCGCTTTCCGACGCTGGATCACTTCTAGGCCGCGGCGCCCGCACAATCGCCTCCATGAAACGCAGCACCAGCGACGTCGTGATCATCGGGGCCGGAATGGGAGGCAGCACGGCGGCCCTCGCCTTGGCCGGGACCGGCGCAGAGATCCTGATCCTCGAACAAGGCTCGCAGATTCGGTCCGGGCCGCTCAATCGCGATACGAAGGCGATCTTCCAGAAGGGCGCCTACACGCCCAAGGAGAAGTGGTACGACCCGGCCGGCCAGCCTCATGCCGCCGGCACGTATGCCAACTTCGGAGGCAGCACCAAGTTCTACGGCGCGCTGCTGGCGCGCCTGCGCGAGTCCGACTTCGAGGCGCGTGCGCTGCCCGGCGGGGACGTTCCCGCCTGGCCGATCCGCTACGCCGACGTCGAACCGTGGTACGAGAAGGCGGAAGCGCTGTTTCGCGTGTGCGGCGACGCCACGCAAGATCCCACGGAGCCCTGGCGCGGCCGAGGCCTGCCCAATCCCCCGGTGCCGGACGAGCCGCCCATCGCAGCACTGCGCGAGCGGTTTCGCAAGGCCGGGCTGCACCCGTACGCGCTGCCGCTGGGTGTCGATATCAAGACGTGGCTGTCCAATGGACAGACCGGCTGGGACGGCTATCCCGACGCCCGCAGCGGCAAGATGGACGCGGAAACCTGCGCATTGCTTCCGGCGCTCGGCCACGCCAACGTCAGGATCGAGGATGGCGCACAGGTCGTTCGGTTGGTTCCGACGTCGGACCGCAGGCGCATCCAGCATGTCGTCTATCGAAGGAACGGCGAACTGCATGAGGTGGCCGCCAAGGTGGTCGTGCTGGCATGTGGTGCGGTGAAGTCGGCTGCGCTCCTGCTCGCTTCGGAAGAGGGGGGGCTCGCCAACGGCTCAGGTATGGCAGGGCGCCACTTGATGGGCCACAACCAGACGGCCGTGATCGCGTTCGACCACGCCTTCCTGAACGACAGCGTCTACCAGAAGACGTTCGGCCTGAACGACTTCTACCTGCCTGGCGGTGCAGGAGGCGCGGCGATGGGCAACGTGCAACTGCTCGGCCGTGTCAATGGCGAGATCATGAAGGGCTCCGTTCCACGGGTGCCCACCGCGATCCTCAACGTCCTGTGCCGGCACACGGTGGACTTCTTCCTGCTCGGGGAAGACCTGCCGGATCCGGCGAGTCGGGTGCTCGTTCGAGACGGACGAGTCGTGCTGCATCGCACGCGAACCAACATGGAAGTGCACGGCAAGTTCGTCGAGCTGTTCAAGGACGTGCTGCGCGGCATCGGCTTCAAGAGATCCCTGCACCGCACGTTCGACGAATTTTCGATCGGCCACATGTGCGGAACGCTTCGAATGGGAGATTCGAGCGCGGACTCGATCGTCGACTCTCTGGGACGCTCCCACGAGATCGAGAACCTGTTCGTCCTGGATGGCAGCGTCTTCGTATCGTCCGCTGCGGTCAACCCGTCGCTGACGATTGCCGCATTGTCCCTGCGGGCGTCGGACAACATTGCCAGGACCGAGCTCGCGGCTCGGTGACGCGCGAGCTACGACAGCTTCGCTGCGGTTGGTGCCGTTCAGGCGGCCCGGCGACCCGAATCTGGCGGGGCCCGGACACGTATCGAACTGGCGCGCCCGGATGGATTCGAACCACCGGCCCCGACCTTCGGAGGATCGTGCTCTCGCCACTGAGCTACGGGCGCGGATCGGCGGGCAGGGGCTGCAGGATTCGAACCTGCGACCCGATGCTCCCAAAGCAACTGCGCTATCGACTGCGCTACACCGAGACGAAAGGTGGCGCCACGTGCACGACTCGAACGTGCAACCTCCGGCTTCGTAGGCCGGTGCTCTGATCCAGTTGAGCTAACGAGGCAGAAAAAAAGAAAGAGGCCCGGATCCTTGCGAACCCGGGCCTCTGGAAAAGAGGTGCGAAGGGCGAGCCGTCAGGCGGCGCCTTCTCCCGGAACGTCGTGAGGCTGCGGTCGCTGGAGGTTCAGCGACGCCCGCACGAGCGCGACCGACCGCGGGGCGGTGGTGGCGTTGCGATGGCTTGGCAGTCGGTTCACGATGAGTCCTGGAATGATGGGATGCGAGGGGGCGCTCCGAAGAGCGGATGGCCGAATAGTAAAGACTATTTACTTTATTGGCAAACGCCCGGGTGCGGACTGTTGCGTGGCGCTCACGCCTGCGGCGTGAGATTGCAGATCCAGTTGACCTCCCACGACCGGCCCCAGTCGGGCGAGAACGACTGCTCCATGCGCGCGGTCGTCGGCGTGGGTTGCGTCCAGACGTAGCGCACGAGGATGGTCCGGCCGCCGAATTCCTCCGCGTCGAAGAACTCGCCGCGGCCGTCCTTGAACGCGCCGACCGTCGGCGGGCCCGACAGCGTGCCGTGTCCGGCGTCGGCGAGCCAGATGCGCCATTGGCGCGCGCCAGGGTCGTACAAGCGCAGCGTCTGCGCGTCGATGTGCAGTCTGCCGTCGGTGCTCGCGACCTTGAACTCCTCCATGTTCGCGCGGTCGTCCCACAGCTTGCGCATCACCGACGTGCCCTCGTAGGTGATCCACTCGGTTGATCCGGTCAGCGGATGCAGCAGCTTTCGCAGGTGCACCTGCCAGCGGCCGATGAGGAAATCGAAGTCGTGGCCGCCGTCGTGGGGTTCGAGACCTTGCGCCGGCGCGGCGGCGGCAAGGACGCTCGCTGCAAGGGCGACTGCGAAGCGCGTCTTCGGCGACGGTGTCTGGCGGGCATCGTATTTCATGGCGATCTCCAGGGTTGGGAGACGCGACGATGCGCCGCAATATCGGCCAACGGATGTCATGTATCGACCGGCGTTGCCCGTGGAGGCTGCGGACGGCAGGACGGATGCCGACAGCCTCGATGAAGTCGATCAACGCGGGGAAGCGCTCGGCGTCGAACTGGAGGAACGAGCCTGGCCGCTTCGCAAGCCAGCCGGCTTCGGCAATGGTCGTTCGTCGAGGTTGCTGCCCCTCATCCTTCGTACGCCGCCAGGCGCCGCTGTTCCTCCGGCGTGAACAGGCGGTTGCGCAGCGCGGCGAGCGCCGCCTGCCGGTCCGCATCGCTACCGGGTGCGGCCAGCGTGGCGCCGCGTTGCGCCTGGTAGGTCGCGATGCGCGCCTTCCACGCCGCCTCGTCGCGATCGAGATCGGCCAGCCGGTTCGCGGCCTCGGGCGAGGTCGCCGCGGCGCGCATGCGGTAGACGTCGTCTTCGCTGCCGCCCTGCGTGCGGATGCGCTGCGCGGCCTCTTCCAGGTGCACGACGGCCAGCGGCGCCTCGCGTTCCGCGCGCGCGCTCGCGGGCAGGCGCGCGTCGAGCGCGGCCAGGCGCTCGCGGCGCTGCTGCGCGTCGAGCGCGGGATCCTGCTCGATCGCCATGCGGGCGAGCGCGGCCGAGGCCTCGGCGTCCTGCGGGCCGAACAGGGCCCGCGCTTCGGTGTCGGTGAAATACGTGGCGCGCAACGCGAGCATCGTGCGCAGGCCCTCGCGCAGCATGTCGACGCTGCGCCCCGAGGGTCGGGCGGGACGCTGTGCCTTGAGGGCCGTCTTGAACTCGACGTAGCGCGCGAACAGGTCCTTGGCCTGGCGCGCGGCGCGCGGTCCCAGGCGGCCGTCCAGGTCGCGTTCGACGTCCGACCGGATCGCGGCGATCGGACGCTCGCCGACGGTCGTCAGCCAGTAGTCGAACAGGCGGATCAGCGCGGCGTCGAGCACCAGCGACTGGTCGGCCGCGGTCGTGGCGCTGCCGTCGGGCGTGGTGCCGGCGAGCGACGTGGCCGCGAGCGGCCGCGCGTCGGGCAGCGGGGCCGGATCGGGCGCAGGGATCGCCGGCGCGGGCAGCCCCTGCAGGCCGATCACGACCAGC